>ENA-OREN01005607-OREN01005607.1-marine-metagenome-genome-assembly--contig:-NODE-5607-length-10344-cov-2.186033_pt1 | contig 10344 bp, 7 predicted proteins | sample MGYA00248624_ERZ508555 | MGnify/ENA primary metagenome ERZ508555 (study PRJEB26222, sample SAMN06267773) | marine metagenome | isolation source: Saanich Inlet, British Columbia, Canada | place...
AGTGGAACAAGATGGATGTTATCTGCAATTACAGCCTAAAAACGGACTAATGCAATAAACATAGAGCCTTATTAGCCCAGTCAGGATTTTATGCATTTTACTATTCTTTCCCAGTGCGTTTCTATTGAGAGATTTAATTCGTTACTGTTTTGTTGGAGAATTTTCTTCTGCGCCAACACCACAATATCTATCCCTGATAGTTCTTTTAGATGCCGACGAAAACTTTCCCTAATCACTCTTTTTATATAATTGCGCTGTACTGCAAGCCGCAAATTCTTTTTTGATACTGCCAGCCCAAGTCGAGCAACACTTAAAGAGTTTTCTCGTGCAAGCACCAGAAAACTATTATCTGCGGAACGTTGTGCAGAATCGAAAACCTTTCTATATTCTGATGCTTCGGTCAGTCTTAATGATTTTGGGAATGCTTCAGTCCGATAGGAAACCGGTGTCTTTATGCTGACAATCTTTTTCGGCCTTTGGCTCTTCGTGCTTTTATTATCTGCCGACCTGCTTTAGTCCGCATACGAACTCGAAAACCATGGTTGCGCTTACGCTTTAGATTGCTTGGTTGATATGTGCGCTTCATTATTATTAAAACCTATATTTACAATTACTTATGTTGTGTTGAAAAAGCCGAGCATCTTACTTGGAGAGTGTCTGTATTGTCAATTCATACATGGGTCTGAGATCCTTATCAGGTTGTGGATAAGTACAAAGAACCGGTATACACTCGCCGATTCTAAATCTTCATAATTTGGTATGGAACAGGGGTCGGGTATTAGGTATGTCTGTATGGAAGTCTTGTATCGAACGCCTCGAAGGAGAGCTCTCTCCACAACAATTTAACACCTGGATACGACCACTACAGGTTGTAGAAAAACAAAACACTATTCAACTTTTTGCTCCCAATCGTTTTGTTCAGGATTGGATAAATGAACAATACATGGAGCAGATTAAACAACTAGTTAACAAGCTTTCTGTTGATAGTGAGTACTTAATAACAATAGAAGTAGGGAATCAACAGGCTAATTCTCCGGTAAAAAAAGTAACAACAAACCCGGTAAGCACCACAAACAATAAAGCTGTTCATCGAAAATCAAGTAACCTTAATCTTAATTTTTCTTTCGATAGTTTTGTTGAGGGTAAATCCAACCAGTTAGCCAGAGCGGCCTCGATGCAGGTCGCAGAAAACCCAGGGAATGCCTACAACCCTCTTTTTATATATGGTGGAGTAGGTCTTGGCAAAACACACCTAATGCAGGCAGTGGGTAGCGCTATCCTGGCCGAAAAACCAGAAGCCAATGTTGTATATCTGCATTCTGAGCGTTTTGTCGCAGACATGGTAAGAGCTCTGCAACATAATGCTATAAATGAGTTTAAGCGATATTATCGCTCTCTAGATGCTTTATTAATTGATGATATTCAGTTTTTTGCTGGCAAAGAACGCTCGCAAGAAGAATTTTTTCATACTTTTAACGCTTTGTTGGAAGGGCAGCATCAGATCATTCTTACGTGTGATCGTTATCCAAAAGAAGTAAATGGTTTGGAGGAAAGACTAAAATCACGTTTTGGTTGGGGTTTAACTGTAGCTATTGAACCGCCAGAACTGGAAACCAGGGTAGCTATAATTAAGAAGAAGGCTGAACTGGTAAATATTCATTTACCTGATGATGTTTCATTTTTTATTGCAAAACGATTTCGTTCTAATGTACGGGAACTTGAAGGAGCTCTAAACAGGGTTGTCGCCAATTCTAATTTAACCGGGACACCAATAACCCTGGATTTTACGCAATCCGCTTTAAAAGACTTATTATTATTACAGGACAAGCAGGTAACAATAGATAATATTCAAAAAACAACAGCAGAGTATTTTAAAATAAGAGTCGCTGATCTCTTATCGAAAAGAAGAAGCCGTTCTATTGCGAGACCAAGACAAATAGCAATGACTCTGGCAAAAGAATTTACCAACCACAGTCTACCTGAAATTGGAGATGCTTTTGGAGGAAGAGACCACACCACTGTTATCCATGCTTGTAGAAAAATAGCGGAACTACAACTTCAGGATCAAAAAATTGAAGAAGACTACAAAAATCTTTCCAGCATACTTACAAGATAGTGTTTTAAAGCTGTTAATAAGAATACAAAAATAAGTTATTTCGATTAAAATCAATACTAATTAACAGCCTTAACAAACTAAACTAACAATAAATATATTTAAAAACCAAACTATAACTAATTGGTTTTAATAAAGTAACACAACTTATCCACATACCAACAGTTCTTATAATAGTAATAATAAGGTTTATAAAATGAAATTTATTATTAAAAGGGAAGAATTACTTCCTGCATTGCAAATAGTTAACGGTGTTATCGAGAGAAGGCAGACATTACCAATTCTTTCTAACTTGATGTTAAGTGCAAAAAAAGATTCCTTAATCCTAACTGGCACAGACATGGAAGTAGAATTAATTACGACTCTAAACCAGGCTTTAGGAGCGGATGGGGAGACGACATTGCCAGCCAGAAAATTACTGGATATCTGCAGAGCTCTGCCGGAAAACTCTGATATAACAATTAATGTTAATGGAGATAAAGCTCAGGTTACATCAGGCAAAAGTAGATTTACTTTATCTACTTTGCCCGCACAGGAATACCCACTGGTTGAAGAAACAGAGGCTATTGTTGAATTTGAAATAAAACAAAACACGTTTAAATCTCTTTTAGATAAAACATCTTTTGCGATGGCACAACAAGACGTACGTTATTATCTAAATGGATTGTTACTGGAATTAGATGGCAAAAAACTAAGAGCGGTAGCAACAGATGGACATAGGCTGGCCCTTTGTGACACAGATTTAGAGACTAATTTAACTGAAAAAGTACAGGTAATAGTACCGAGAAAAGGTGTCCTGGAACTAATTAGACTTTCTCAAGACAAGGATGAGAATATAAAGGTAAAGATAAGTACTAACCATATAACAATAAGTTGGTCTGATCTGCATTTCACTAGCAAACTAATAGACGGCAAGTTTCCTGATTACACAAGAGTTATCCCTGAAGAGGGAAATGCGCCAATATTGGCTGACAGAGAGCAATTAAAACAAAGTTTGACTCGAGCATCTATTTTGTCGAATGAAAAATACAGGGGAGTAAGAATTTTACTAGAAAAAAATAAACTTAGAGCATTGGCACACAACCCTGAACAAGAAGAAGCCGAGGAAGAATTAGAGGTTAATTATGATGGATCTGATATGGAAATTGGCTTTAATGTGTCTTATTTACTGGATGCACTTGGAATAATTAAAACGAACCAGGTTATTTTAACCGTCTCAGACCCGAATAGTAGTTGTCTTGTATTGCCGGAGGGCGAGTCACGGTGTAAATATGTAGTGATGCCAATGCGTCTTTAATGATATTTGATTTATTAAAGATAAATAATGTTCGTAATATTAGCGACGCTTATATAGAACCAAACGCTTTTCTTAATATTGTTATAGGTCCGAACGCTAGTGGTAAGACAGCTCTACTTGAAGCGATACACCTATTAGCAAGAGCTAAATCATTTCGAACACCAAGAATAAAAGATGTAATTCAATATAATAAAAAGGAATTACAGGTAGTAGCGGATATAAAGAACCATCAAAAAGCTGTTATTTCCACTGGAATAGAGAAAAGTCATGGTTCTACCTTAGTGAGGTATAACAGCATGCCTGTCAAAACCATCTCAAACCAGGCTAACAACATTCCACTGGTGCTAATTACCCCTGATAGTCACCAACTCGTAACAGGCTCACCTAAACAGAGAAGACATTGGCTGGATTGGGCAATGTTCCACGTGGAACAGACCTATTTGAGAGACTGGAAGGCTTATCATAAAGCCTTGAGAAACAGGAATATTGTGCTTAAAAATGGCGGAAATAATCAACAAATAAGTAGTTGGGAAAGTTGCATGTTGGATTCTGCAGAGGTTCTCAACACTTTAAGGAGAGAATTTATAGAAAAGCTATCTACACAATTTAGTAAATTGTTAGTAGATCAGTTGCCAGGAGAAATAAGAATAGTTTTTGATAGTGGTTATCCTGATAAAGTGGATTTTGCTGAATATCTGGCTGAACACAGGGAGCAGGATAGAAAATTAGGTTATACAAGATTTGGTTCCCATAAAGCGGATATTCGATTTATGGTTGATGAAAACAAAATAGCCCAGGTTTATTCTCGTGGTCAGATAAAGAGGTTTGTTACATTGATTTTGTTGGCTCAGGCCAGGACTTTTGAATTAATAAACCAGGAAAAACCGGTGTTTTTAATAGACGATTATGGGGCAGAACTTGATAGTCAGGCCAGGGCAGATCTTTTGTCTTCTGTGGTTGCTTATGGTGGGCAAATCTTTATTACATCGACGGAAAAAGATGAGTCTCTTTCAAGCCTGGAAGAAATTAGTATGTTTCACGTGGAACGCGGAAATTTTAATAAAGTGGTAAAATAACAAGGTTAATTTAAAGAGAGTAGAGCATGACTGAAGAGAATGATTATGGTTCATCGCAAATCAAGGTATTAAAAGGTCTTGAAGCGGTGCGTAAAAGACCGGGGATGTATATAGGCGATACTGATGATGGTACTGGTTTGCATCATATGGTGTTTGAAGTGGTGGATAATAGTATTGATGAAGCTTTGGCGGGGCACTGCTCTGAGATAAAAGTTGTAATTCATACAGATGAATCTATATCGGTTGTGGATAATGGTAGAGGAATACCGGTAGATATCCATGAAGAAGAAGGAATATCAGCAGCACAGGTGATAATGACGACACTGCATTCCGGTGGTAAATTTGATGATAATTCATACAAAATATCAGGTGGTTTGCACGGAGTGGGCGTGTCAGTAGTTAATGCTCTTTCAAAGAAACTGGAATTAATAGTTTACAGGGACGGCCACTGTTACAAGCAAACATATAAAGATGGCGATCCTACCGGGCCTATGGAGGCTGTTGCGGAATCTAATCATAACGGTACGGAAATTAAATTCCTGTCTAGCCCGGATGTGTTTAAAAATATCGAATTTCACTACGATATATTAGCCAAACGCCTGCGTGAACTATCTTTTCTTAATTCAGGTGTTCGAATAGAGCTTACCGATGAGCGGGATGGCAAGCAGGATATTTTCGAATATAAGGGCGGAATAAGCGCATTCGTTACTCATCTTAATCGTAATAAAACTCCCCTACATGAAACCGTAATAGATATTGATACTGAAAAAGACGATGTTGTTGTTCAGTTGGCAATGCAATGGAATGACTCCTACCAGGAAAATATATTCTGTTTTACCAATAATATTCCTCAGCGCGACGGAGGCACTCACTTAGCAGGTTTACGTGGTGCTCTTACCCGGACTATTAATACTCACATGGAAAACAAAGCCCTGGCGAATAAGGATAAGACTCAAATAACAGGTGATGACGTTAGAGAAGGGCTTACTGCTGTGTTATCTGTAAAGGTACCTGATCCTAAATTTTCTTCTCAAACCAAAGACAAGCTTGTTTCCAGTGAAGTAAAGGCCGTCGTAGAGTCTTCCGTATCGGAAAAACTACAGGAATTTCTGGTGGAAAAACCGGTAGATGCGAAAGCGGTGTGTGAAAAAATTGTCGATGCTGCGAGAGCCAGAGAAGCCGCTCGTAAAGCAAGGGAGCTGACAAGACGAAAAACTGCTCTTGATATAGCCGGTTTGCCTGGAAAGCTTGCGGATTGTCAGGAAAAAGATCCTGCTCGCTCAGAAATATTCCTGGTGGAAGGTGATTCAGCGGGAGGCTCTGCAAAACAGGGCAGAGACAGGCGCTCACAGGCAATATTGCCACTTAAAGGTAAAATACTAAATGTAGAAAAAGCCCGTTTTGACAAAATGCTGTCTTCAGTTGAAGTGGGTACGCTTATAACAGCACTGGGTTGTGGCATAGGCAGAGATGAATTTGATCCTGATAAATTACGTTATCACACGATTATCATTATGACTGATGCTGATGTTGACGGGTCTCATATTAGAACATTGTTATTAACTTTCTTTTTTCGGCAAATGCCGGAGCTAATAGAGCGAGGGCATATCTATATTGCTCAACCCCCTCTTTATAAAATTAAGAAGGGAAAGCAGGAGCGTTATATTAATACCGAAGGACAAAGAGAGGCTTATATAATGGAGCTGGCCTTGAATGACGTATCTCTACAGTTAGAGGAAAACGCCGAGCCTATAAGCACTGAACTACTTACGGCTATGTCGGAGCAGTTTCTGAATATGAGGCGAGAGCTGGAGCGTTTATCAAAACGCTATCATCCTGTGGTGCTCGATGTGATCAGGTATATGCCACAGCTTTCCGAAGAAGATTGTGTAAATGAAGCCAAAGTGGCGGATTGGTTTGAGGATCTGCGTCAACGCCTGTTGTTGGAAAAAGGAGATGGTGCCAGTTACAACGTTGAAGTCTTTTCTACAACGGGCGGCAAGGACTTTGGTGGAAAAGTAAGCATAATTACTCACAGTGTAGAATCCACAAATGTTTTTACCCCTGATTTCTTTGTTTCGGGCGAATATATGGGGCTGACAGCGCTGGAAAACGAGCATACGCTTGAGTTAGCGGTTATTAAGCGAGGAGAGAAGTTGAATTCGGTGGCTACGCTCACCGAAGCTTTTGAATGGTTGTTGAAAGAAGCTGCACAGGGGTTGCATATCCAGCGATATAAAGGTTTGGGTGAAATGAATCCGGATCAGCTGTGGGAGACAACAATGGATGTAACTACTCGTAGAATGTCTCAGGTTAGAATAGAAGATGCTGTGGCGGCAGATGAAATCTTTACAACTTTGATGGGTGACCAGGTTGAGCCCAGAAGAGAGTTTATTGAGATAAATGCCTTGTCCGTTGAAAACCTTGACACCTAGTAGTCTGCATGAGCACAGGCCCACAGGCTTACTTTAGTTGCTCCGGCGGCTTTTAGTACTTTTGCCAGTTCATTTGCTGTTTGCCCGGTTGTAACAATGTCGTCGACGATCGCAATAGAGCCTGAAAGTTCTGAGCCATGGAAGCTGAAAGCACCTTTAATATTGGTTCTTCGTTCGGCCGGTTTCAGATCAAACTGAGGCAGCGTGTTTCTAACCCTTTTGCAGCTTTTATACTCAAGCGGCACGGCAATTCTACTACTGATTGTTCGAGCGATTTCCAGAGACTGGTTGTAACCCCTGCTTAATAAACGTCTTGGGTGTAAAGGCACGGGAATTAGACGATCTGGCAAACTAAAGTTCTCAGATAATATTTTGTCGGCCAATTTTTCACCGAACTCGTGTGCCAGAGATAGCTGGTTCTTGTATTTCAGCGATCTCAGTAGAGTCGTTACAGGAAAGTTATAAGAGCCGAGTGTAAGAGTGTTGTCAACAAACCCTGGTTTGCGCATACATAGTGCACAAAGCCTGGTGGCAGTCAGGCGGCGCCCACACTTGTTACAAACAGTATGATTGCTTGTTAAATCATTCCAGCATGACTGACATATGAGCGAAGAGCTGTTTGTCCGCTCAACACATAGATGACAGTGGCTTGTCTGATTAATTATCATACACTAGTAAACTAGAGTCTAGCCTCAAGGTTGACAGCTTGTTCGGGAAGAGGAATTATGCGCTTGGTTAATAAACGAGTGAATAATAAATGGGTGCTGAATCTAATACATACAAATTGCTTCTGGATAGTTCTGCGATCAGGCATGACTGGACTGAGGAGCAAATAAACGCGCTTTTTGAGCTGCCGTTTAATGATCTTCTCCATCATGCGCAATCTGTCCATCGTCAGCATTTTAATCCAAATCAGGTGCAATTAAGTACTTTAGTTAACATTAAATCTGGTGGTTGCTCGGAAGATTGTTCTTATTGCCCGCAAAGCGCTCGTTACAATACGGAAGTGGAAGCAGAACCATTGCTCGATATCTCAGGAGTGTTGGAGTCGGCGAAACAGGCGAAAGCACAGGGCGCCAGTCGTTTCTGTATGGGCGCTGCATGGCGAAGCCCAAAAGAGAAAGATTTTAAACAGGTGCTGGATATGGTTGAAGGCGTAAAAAATCTGGGTCTGGAGACGTGCGCCACTCTGGGAATGCTGGATGAGGAGCAAGCGGCAAGACTGAAAGAATCGGGTCTTGATTACTACAACCATAATCTTGATACCTCAGAAGAGTTCTATGGTGAAATTATTACTACACGAACTTATCAGGATCGTTTGGATACATTGGCTTATGTGCGCAAAGCAAATATTAATGTTTGTTGTGGTGGCATAGTCGGGCTTGGAGAAGGTCGCAAAGACAGAGTCGGCTTGTTAGTAACCTTATCGACTATGACTAAACATCCCGAGAGCGTTCCAATTAATTTACTGGTCCAGGTTGAAGGTACGCCTCTGGCTGAAACCGAAGCCCTGGATCCTTTTGAGTTTGTACGCACTATTGCAGTAGCGCGTATTCTTATGCCCAGCTCCTTTGTTCGCTTATCTGCTGGACGCAGCGATATGACAGAGGCCTTACAGGCTTTGTGCTTTCACGCCGGTGCCAATTCAATATTTTACGGGGAAAAGTTATTAACCACCGAAAACCCGGAGCATAACGAAGACCTGGCCTTGTTTGAACGTCTGGGGTTAAGCCCGACACAATAAGTAATGAGCGTTGACCAGGGGTTTGCCGGTTCCAGCATAATACAAGTTCAACTGGATGAGCTGAAAAGCAAAAATCTGTACAGGACGCGCAAAACAGTTGAGTCAGCACAAGGCGGCAAGATAATTGTTAATGGCAAGTCTGTATTAAACTTTTGTAGTAATGATTATCTGGGTCTCGCCAACCATCCGGCCTTAGTAAAGTGTTTTAAGCTGGCAGCGGATAAGTACGGCGTTGGCAGCGGCGCTTCCTCTCTGGTTTGTGGTAGAAGCACTGCTCATGTCGAGCTTGAAGAAGAGGTGGCGCGAGTTACAGGAAGAGACAAGGCATTGTTATTTTCCAGCGGCTATCTCGCTAACCTGGCAATTGTTTGCACGCTGATGCAGGAGCGTGGTGATAGTGTTTATCAGGACAGGCTAAACCATGCCTCTATGGTTGACGCAAGCTTAATGAGCAGGGCAAAACTTCTACGTTACCCTCACTGTGATCTAGTAGCCCTGGAAGCGTCTATTGCTAAAAATAACTCAAAACGAAAGTTAGTGCTTACTGACAGTATTTTTAGCATGGACGGAGATTTAGCTCCTTTAGTCGATCTTGCCCAGTTAAGCGCTAAATACAAGGCTGCTTTGGTAGTTGATGATGCCCATGGATTTGGTGTTTTTGGGACACATGGAGCAGGTGTTTTGAATCATTTGCAGCTCAATCAAACAGAGGTGCCACTAATGATGGCTACCTTTGGTAAGGCTGTCGGCTGTTCTGGTGCATTTATAGCCGGTCCAGAGAATCTTATTGAATTACTGGTGCAAAAAGCCCGTCCCTATATATATTCTACCGCTATGGCGCCAGCGATAGCAGCGGCGGCGAAAAAAGGTTTGCAGCTAATAGAAACGGAAAGTTGGCGCCAGGAATTACTGTTCAAGCTTATTCAGCGTTTCCGTAATGGGGCGAAACAAGCAGGCTTGTTTATCCAGACTTCATCATCTCCCATTCAGCCATTGATCACAGGCTCTGCAAAACAGGCAATTCAATTGAGCGATGCTTTGCTTGAAAAAGGTTTTCTTGTTACGGCAATTCGCCCGCCGACAGTGCCAGCTAATACGTCCCGGTTGAGAATAACTTTATCCGCCAGTCATACCGAAAACGAAGTAGATCAGTTGCTGGATGCACTGATTGATTGTAATGCCAAAATCAACAAAGAGAGCGTTGAGCATGCATGACGAGAACGGTAAATACGCATTGGAAAAAACTCAAATTGCAAAGAGCTTTAGTTCTGCAGCATCACATTATCAATTGGTTGATCAGTTGCAGCGGACAGTAGCGGACAGGCTTTTTGAAAGACTCGATTTAATAAAAAAGTCCCCTCTGGCGGTTCTGGATTTGGGCTCCGGTCCAGGCGCTTCCTCAGCAAAGCTTATGAAGTATTATAAAAAAGCCAGAATTATCGAAACTGATATTTCCTGCGCAATGTTAAAACATTCAGCTAAACAGGCGCGAAAATTTCTTTCCAGACGCCAACGTGTCTGTAGTGATGCTGAAATGCTGGCTATTAAAACAGACAGTATTGATCTAGTGTTTTCCAATTTGATGTTGCAATGGTGTGATGATGTCGACCTGGTACTAAAGGAAATAAGCAGGGTTCTACGGCCAGATGGTTTGTTCATTTTTTCTACTTTTGGCCCGG
>ENA-OREN01005613-OREN01005613.1-marine-metagenome-genome-assembly--contig:-NODE-5613-length-10336-cov-3.417292_pt1 | contig 10336 bp, 4 predicted proteins | sample MGYA00248624_ERZ508555 | MGnify/ENA primary metagenome ERZ508555 (study PRJEB26222, sample SAMN06267773) | marine metagenome | isolation source: Saanich Inlet, British Columbia, Canada | place...
AGGCCGAAGTCGGAGGCGTTGGCCAGGGCGATCGCGTCGTCAAGATCGCGCACCGGCATGATCGGCGCGAGCGGCCCGAACGATTCCTCGCAAACCATCTCGGCGTCGCGCGGCACGTTGGCGATGATCGTTGGCTCAAGCTGTGCGCCGTTGCGATTGCCACCGAGCAGCACCTCAGCCCCAGCGGCGACCGCCTTGGCCACTCGCTCCTCGAGCACTATGGCGGCCTGTTCGTCGATGACAGTGCCGATGCAGGTCGCCTCGGCGGCGGGATCGCCGACAGTGAATTCCCCGGCCTTGGCCACGAATCTGGCCGTGAACTCGTCGAGTACCGACTCCTCAACAAGGATACGCTTGACGGCGGTGCACCGTTGACCAGAGTTGCGGAATGACCCCTCGGTGGCGAGCGTCGCGGCGAGGTCGAGATCGGCATCCCTGAGCACGATGAGCGGCGCGTTGCCGCCCAGCTCAAGACAAAGTTTCTTGTAGCCGGCGATGGTGGTGAGGTGTTTTCCAGGCCCGGTGCCGCCAGTGAAAGTGACCAGATCGACGCGCGGATCGCGCACAAGCGCCTCGGTGATTGTTTTACGGTCGCCGACGAACGTGCTGAGCATCGCCGGCGGCAGGCAGGCCTCGTACAGCAGCTCGGTGAGGCGGATCGCGACCAGCGGCGTCTTGCTGGACGGCTTGAGCAGCACGGGCACGCCGGCGGCGATCGCCGGGGCCAGCTTGTGCGCCACCTGGTTGAGCGGATGGTTAAACGGCGTGATCGCGGCGACGAGACTCAGCGGCTCGCGCATTGTGAAAATCTTTCGTGCCGGGCCGTTCTTCGCGGCGTCACAGGAGAAGATGCTCTCGTCATCGCGCAGCGCCTCGGCGGCGGCGAACTTGAAAACCTCCTGCGCGCGGCCGACCTCGTAGCGGGTCTCGCGCATACACAGCCCGGCCTCGAGGCGGATCAAGTTGGCGAACTCGTCGGCGCGCTCGGCGAGCAGTTCGCGGGCGCGCATGAGGATTTCATAACGCTCACTCCGGGTCGGCGGCTGCGCCTGGCCAAGCGCGGCCTGAATGGCCTGCTCTAGTTGCCCGGGGGTGATGCGCGGCAGCGTGCCGGTCAGCGTGCCGTCCCACGGATAGCGCACCTCAAGCGTGTCGTCGGTCTGCACCGGCTCGCCGGCGATGTAGCTTGGCCAGGCGAGTGGCAATTGCTGGGTAATGTCAGTGGACTGGGTCATTGCTGGATTCCGTTGCAGACGAAGTCAAAAATGTCAAAATTACGCGGGTCGCCCTTGGCCAAGCCGGCGTACTTCGCGTTGAGCGGCTCGGAGATAAGGAACGGCACCATCTCCTCGTAGCGGCCCCCGTGCGAGCGGAGCGTGCCCTCGAGTTTTGCGAGATCGTGATGCTCCGGCGTACGGCCGATCACCCAGTCGCGGGCGGAGAGGACGAATAAGTCTCCGATCCGGTCGCCCGGCAGCTCGAGCTTGGCCACAGCCCCCTCACGCGTCTGCACCTCAGTCACGCCGATGAGTGCAGCAATCCAGTTGGCGACAGTTTCGCGGTCAAGGTTGTCCGGCAGATAAACGGTCACCGCCGAGCCAAGCGCTCCGTGGTGCACAACGTACGGATCAGTGATCGGGCAGATAACGCGGCAGCCGTCGCCGAACTCGCGGGCCAGCTCAGTCTCGAGAAAAATGACGTTCGGGCTTCCGTCTCCGTTGCACTTGGCGTTCATGCCGTGGTCGGCGGTTATGCCGACGATGGCGCCCAACTCAAGCAGCCGCCCGACCTCGGCGTCGATCGCGCGGTAAAACTCGCGCGACTCGGCGGCCTCCGGCGCGAACTTGTGCTGCATGTAGTCGGTCAGCGAGAGGTAGAGAAAATCGGCGCGACCAGCGGCAAGCAGTTCCACGCCGACACGCAGTGTGTACAGGCTGGCTTCGCCGGAGTAGATGGAGGGCTTCGACCCGGCGAGCGACTCAACGTCATCGATGCCGTTGACCTTGAGGCTCACGTCATTGGCCTTCTCGGCGGAGACGGCGATGCCGTCCATGCCCTTGGAGAGGAGTTCGCGCAGCTTGTCCTTGGCGGTGACCATCGCGACCTTGCGGCCGGCGGCCGAGGCGGCGGCGAGGATGGTGTCGTTGCGCAGGAAGCGGGAGGAGTTGGTCATCACCTCCTCGCCGGTGTCGGGGTCGAGGATGTAGTTGCCGCCGATGCCGGTCTGCGACGGGGGCGTGCCGGTGACCATGGCGCAGTTGTTGACGTTGGTGAACGACGGCAGCGCACCGCGGGCCTGGCCGTAGTGGCCGCTGACGGCCAGCTTGGCCAAGTTGGGCAGTTCGCCGTGCGCGAAGCCAAGCGCGAGGTATTCCCCGGCGCAGCCGTCGACGCAGATGACCACCACCGGCCGGTCCGGCAAGCAGTAGTCGCGTTGATTGACAGTTATTGTTTCCAAAATAATTTGCTCACTACGGATCGATCGCCGCCAACAAGCGGTTCATCAAGGCTCAACTCAATCTGTGGATTCAATACACGGCGCTCGGGTGGGACGCCCATCGGCATAAGCCGCTCACTCTGCTATCTCTTCAGGCACCAATCGCCTTGGCCAAGGCGGGCAACAACAGGGCAGCCAATATCGCGATGACAACCAGCAGTTCAATCAATGTAAATGCACCGAACCGCCTCAGCCGCAGCTTAACCCTCAAATCCTGGGAACAGGAAAACACCTTTCATTCAAGTTTTGGTGAATAAACCGATTAATTGAGAGGCAGACCGGTGTACCAGTGGATGGATTTCATGAAATCCGGGCCACCTCCCTGCTGAGGTGACTTGCCACAGTCCTTGGTGTAACGGATGGGACTTGCATGGCCGTCCGCCCACAAAGTTTCGCAGGCTGCGCCGTACGGCTTGCCACTCCCGTGACGGAACCATTCCGAGACCCAGTCGATATCAGGGTACAGGGGTGCCAAACTGTATTTCCACTGTGTCAGGTTTTCGGCAGCGCCGTTGGCTGCCAGGTTGTCACTCGGACCACCGTCCATTTTCTGTTCGCCAGCATCCTGGATAATTATAGTTTGGTTGGCATCAATGAGATCGGATCGCTTTCTTGGCCGACGTGTTCTACGGCTGTTGTCTGAACCGTAATTGAAAAACTGGCCATTGATGCCGTAGGATGCATCGAGCCAAAAGTCAGCGCCGTACTTCAGTCCGTCCTCCCTCCATTCGTCGGATGTCTTGGCGGCGGGACAACGCCACAGTCTGATATTTCTGCCAGCATATTCATAGTAGGCCAGTCCCCAGTAGGCATCACCACTATTGGGATCAGAGATCAGCTTCCGTGCCGCCTTCATGCGGGGATTCATATACCATTTACCGTGATTGGGAGGGCTTCCACCAGGGGTGTGATGCAGCCAATCCTCATTATCATCCTCGTACATGTGAAAGACAATATCCAACTGATGCAAGCTGTTGATGCAATAGGCCTGCTTAGCTTTCTCCTTGGCACCGGCTAGTGCCGGCAGAAGCATTGACGCAAGGATTGCAATGATAGCGATGACCACCAGCAGTTCAATGAGAGTAAAACCATTGAGTCCTCTTATTCCTTTTTTTGTCTTCATTTGTCTGTTGTTGATTTTGTTAATGCCGAAATTATCTTGTCCATCTGCTTTTTTGAGATTGTCCGTCCCATCGGCCCACTTAGGCCCTCCTCCTCGCTCATGGCTTTAGCCACTTCCGTCGGCGTGCTGCCTTTCTCATCCTTCATCACACTATTCGCGCCTTTCTCAATCAATAGATTCACCATACTCAAATTGGCAGATCTCACCGCGTAATGCAATGGGGTGGCACCAACCTTGTTTGTGGCATCGATGTCCACACCCCGCTCTATCAACCGTTCGACGAAATCGCTGCGACCAAAAGTAACCGCCTTGTGAAGTGTCGTGTTGCCCTGGTTATCCCGAAGCCTGATATTGGCGTCATTCTCCAAAAGCAATTGAAACGCCTTCCCTGAGCCGGCCCCAATGATATGGAAGAGGGGCGTTTCACCAGCGGGATCGGCGTGATCCACCGGGAAGCCGGACTCGATACAATCGCGCAATTTTTCCAAGTCACCAAAACGTGCGGCCTGGGTAATGGCGTCCGCGTTTTGGCAGGCGGGTAGCAGGACCACCCATGCCAGGCCAAGTGCGAATGGATTAAGCGGATGTAACGCGTTACTTGCCAAAACTCTGCTGTTTCAGGTACCGACCCGCTTGGGCGTTGCCCTGCTCGGCGGCCTTATTGAGATTCTCTGCCACCGCCATCAGTCCAGCGGCAATCAAGTCCCTCTGCTCCGGGTTCAAATCCGGTAGAGTCATCAACTGTTTCAGGATGCCGTGGGCGCCGGTGTAGTTTCTAGACTTGAGCAACTGCGTTGCCTGGGTGGCCATTGACTTGATATTGGCATTTTTTTCGTCCTTGAAAGCCTCGGCAATAGTTTCCGGCGCATCCTCAAGGGACAATTCATCGGGATACTTGTCGCTGCTGCACCCAACTGTGATCAACAGCCCAGCAAAAAGCAGGCTAAGGGTTACTTTTTCGAACAATTTCATACATCTAAAAAAGGAACAACAGCCCCGGCGATGCATTTGCGCCACCGGGACTGTCGCACACTTTTAATGGTGTGTCTCTAAACAGGTCATAAACCTTACTTCACCGCGCGGCCGAACTGCATGACCTGGTCCACAGGAATGATCTGCGGGCTGACCGCACCCTCGACATCGGCCCAAGGGCCATTGACTGCCGCCGCCGCCTGAAGCTTGCCTTCAAACGTCACTGTCACTGTGCCATCACCGTTGTTGACGATGCTCAGCGCCGGAGTGTCTGCAGCCGGGCGAATGATTAGGCCACTGACACCGCCGCTGCCGTCTTCCAGGTGCATGTACCAGAGCGGCTCTCCCGCACCAACTGTCACCGTTACCGTGGCACTGCCTTTGGCGAAATCCCCCGTGTTCTCTGCCGCCGGCTCTTCACCGGTCCAGATCTTGGCGAACTGGCTTGTATCCGTCGTTCGGCCTTCAAAAACCGTGACGTTGTAGGTGCCCGCCGCAAGGCCATCGATTCGCATGCGCGCCGTGGTTCCTGCTGCATCAGCAATCTTGAACAGATAGTCGTTGCGAGCCTCCTGTGGCACGCTTACCCCATCGTGTTCAGCTCCCTCACCCGGCTGCGCTGGATTGTTCGGGTTAAAGCCATCATCCAGTGCTGTGATCGTTACGCCGCCACCCAGACTCGCTGCTTCATCCATCACAAGGTTATCAATCGTAATCCATGGATCGGGTGAAGCGCCGGCGCCGAATTCACCGGCTCCACCGAAGTCGACGAGGATTGTCGTCGGTGTCGCCGGTTCGTCAGCTACACCAAGATAACCTTCAACGATTTTCCTGTCCGCATCACTGAGGGCGGAACCGAATATAATCAGTTGCTCAACTTCTCCGACAAAGTCGTAGCCGCTTGAACTGTAAGCACCAATGATCATTGACGCGTTGGCTTTGATATTGTTGGAAGGTGTGCCTCCGACATTTAAGTTTGCGCCGTTGGCATAAAAAGCATGGCTGTCGGCTGTTAGTACAGTACTCCAAACCGTGGATACTCCGTCATAGGCTGTAATGTCGTCCCCGGCGTAGGTTGTACCGTTGTACTGCTCTACGACAAACCCGCCCGCGCCATCATCCCTCTGGTGGGATGTGCTGTTTATGCCAATATTATAGACATAAGCACCCGAGGTGGCAAAAGGAGCGTCCGCGCTGTAATTGCCAACCCAAAAAACGGTGAATTCCTTGGATTCAGCATTGGAGAGTGCTCCCTCAAGATACCTTCCATCTGCACCGACATCTGTATCGTCAAACGTCAGTTTGCCACTGCCATCATACGTGATGAGTTCCGGCGCACCGCCGCCCTTTTGAGTTGAAGTAACGATCATGCCATCCAGAGAATCACCATTCGCATCAATCGGGGTCCATGAAACGACAGATGCTCCATCAGTTTCTACTCCAGTTTTGCCATCATAGTGGGCTACCAATGAATCAAGCGCCTGGGTTGATAAACCTGTAACAAGTGAGGAAAGACCATCCACTCCGGAAGATCCACTTTCACCAGTCACCATGATGTTATCAATGGCCCACCACCAGTTGTTGTGACCCTGATGATCCCATGTGACAACTGCCGTGCTCGCTCCAGCTGGATTGTTAAGACTCAGCGAGACGGTGTCGTTATAGCCGGTCGGGGTGTCCGGGGTCAGTTCCAGCAGCGTGACGGCATCGCCGCCATCAAATGCCACCGTGACCTTGCCCTGCTGCGGTTCCTGCCTCCAACTCGAGTCGTAAGTCAGAACCAGCGAACCTGCCGCCGCACCGCTGATGTCAATCTCCGGCGTGGACAGTGACGAATTGAACTTGGCATCCACCTTGTCGTCATACTCGTCCGAGTCACCCACGGCCACCACGCCCGTGCCCTTGGTAAACTGGGCTCTATCCTGACCGGCAGTGGCGTTCCAAGATACCGGATCAAGGAATGTCCAACCGTCAAACTCGACTACGTCATCTCCATCGGCTGTCGGGCCATGATCATCCCCAAGCGCTATGACCCAACCCTCGGGTCCTGTCGCAGTCCAGTCGGTGCCATCCCCACCCGACTCACTGTCGGAAACGAATGGACCCAGTTCCAGGCTGTCGAAATTTTCTGCATAGAAGATTCCGTCCTCAGAAACAACGCTGAATGAGGTCTTGGCCAATTGGGTGTATCCGTCATTCTCAAAGAAAATGGCAAAATAATCACCCGCATCAAGTCCTTCCAAGGTGACCGATCCATCAGTCAAGCCATCACCGGCCGTTTGGGTACCGCTTACATAGGTCCACTTCAAGCTGCCTACATCACCCGGTGTCATATCCGGACGGTACAGCCCTACCCAGTCCTTTGGATTTCCGGGACCGCTATTGAAGTTGACGGTGATCGGCGATCCAGCCGCAAACTTGGCCCTACTGGTTGTGACACTGGGAGGATCCACCACGGTGAAGGCCGCCGCATCGGCAATCTGGGTGTAACCGTCGTTCTCAAAGAAGCGGGCCACATAGCTGCCGGCCGGCAGTCCGCCGGCAAAGATGATGGCGCCGTCGGTCAGGCCCTCGCCGGCGGTGGTGCTTCCGCTCACGTAAGACCACTTGGTGCTGCCCACATCGCCCGGGACTCCTTCAGGCTTGTAAATCCCGACCCAATCCTTGGGATTGCCGAGGCCATTACGGAAGTTGACCGTAATGTCTTCACCACTCAAGTAGGTTGCCTTGTCGGTGACGACCGCCGGATCGTCCGGACCCGGTCCCACCGGCTTGGCCTTGACGGCGATGTTGTCGATCGCCCACCACCAGTTGTTGTGACCCTGATGATCCCACGTGATGACCGCGCTGCTGGCGCCTTCCGGATTGTTCAGCTCCAGTTCCACGCTCTCATCGTAGGCGGTTGGTGTGTCCGGCGTCAGCTCAAGCAGCGTAACCGCCTCACCACCGTCGTAGCTCACCAGCACCTTGCCGCTCTGAGGCTCCTGCCTCCAACTAGAGTCATAGGTTAGGAGTAACGAGCCAGCTGAGGCACCCGATATGTCAATTGCGGGTGTGGACAGGGAAGCGTTGAACTTGGCATCGGCCTTGTCGTCATACTCGTCCGAGTCACCCACGGCCACCACTCCGGTGCCCTTGGTGAACATCACACGATCCTGGCCAGCCGTGGCGTTCCACGATACCGGATCCAAAAAAGTCCATCCGTTAAACTCGACAGCAAAATCGTCGCTGACGACCTTGCGAGGCAGCTCCGGTAGGGCACCGGTGTGGGCCTCGAATTCCCAAAAACTAGCCCAGTACGCCGGATTGGCCCCGAGGCAGGTGATTTTGAAGTAGCGGGTTTTTTTTGCATCGACCTTGTGGGGGGTGACCTGTTGCACTGCCTGGTTTTTCGATTGGTCGACGAGCAGTTTCCAGTCCTTGGCGTCGGCGGAGCCTTCGATCTTGTATTGGTACGCGCCGTTGGCTTTCTCCCAAATGAGCCGGACGTTTTGGATGTCCTGCGCTTGGCCAAGGTCGACCTGCAGCCACGAGCCGGTTGCGCCGTTGGCGGCGCACCAACGGGTGGTGGGATCGCCATCGACGGCGTGTTTGGCGAGATTGCCCTTGTTGGCCTCCTCGGAACTGGCGGTTACCTTTTTGCCGGTGGCCGCGTTCCGTGCTGTCTGACGATATCCGCCGCCGGTAGCTTGCACCCAGTTTATCGGAGCGGTCGCGGTCCAGTCCGTGCCATCACCACCCGACTCACTGTCCGAGAAAAACGGGCCAAGCTCCAGATCGTCGAAGTTCTCCACAAAGTAGTAACCCTCCGGCAACACCTTCTTGGCGTAGACGCTGACGTTGTCGATGGCCCACCACCAGTTGTTGTGCCCCTGATGATCCCACGTGACCACCACGGAATTGACTCCCTCGGGATTGTTAAGAGCAAGGGTAACCGTCTCGTTGTAGGCGGTCGGTGTGTCCGGCGTCAGCTCCAGCAACACGACCGGTTCGCCGCCATCGAAGGAGACGAGCACCTTGCCCTGCTGGGGCTCCTGGCGCCAACTCGAGTCGTAGGTGACATACAGCGAACCCGCCGCTGCGCCGGCAACATTCAATGCCGGGGTGGATAGAGCGGCGTCAAACTTGGCATCGGCCGCATCGTCATATTCATCCGAGTCACCCACGGCCACCACTCCGGTGCCTTTTGTGAATTGTGCACGATCCTGACCAGCCGTGGCATTCCAAGAAGCCGGATCCATAAAGGTCCAGCCGTTGAACTCCTTCACAGCATCACCACCTGCCGTTGGACCGTGGTTCGGGCCTAGCACCATTGTCCAGCCGCTTGGAGCCGTTGCAGTCCAATCAGTGCCGTCGCCGCCTGATTCCGTACCACTCTCAAACGGACCCAGCTCTAGGCTGTCAAAATCCTCAACTAGGTAGTGGTTATCCGGAAGGGACGGTTCCACGGGCGCGGTAGAATAAACCACAATGTTATCAATGGCCCACCACCAGTTGTTGTGGCCCTGATGATCCCACGTGATGACCGCAAAGTTCGCACCCGCCGGATTATCGACGTTCAGAACGACCGTCTCGTTGTAAGCGGTCGGCGTGTCTGGCGTGAGCGTAACAAGCGTCACCGGATCGCCGCCATCGTAGGAGATGCTGACCGTGCCGCTTTGCGGTTCCTGCCGCCAACTTGAGTCATATCGCACAACCAGCGAGCTCGCCTGCACTCCGTTTAGGCTGATTGCTGGCGTGGAGAGAGAGGCGTTGAACTTGGCGTCAGCCTTGTCATCATACTCGTCCGAGTCGCCCACGGCCACCACGCCGGTGCCCTTGGTGAACTCGGCGCGGGCCTGGCCAGCCGTGGCATTCCACGATACCGGATCCACGAAGGTCCACCCATCGAACTCGACCACATCATCAACATTGGCGGGATCTGTGGGACCATGATCATCCCCAAGCACCATGACCCAACCCTCGGGTGCCGTGGCGGTCCAGTCGGTGCCGTCGCCGCCCGACTCACTGTCGGATACAAACGGGCCAAGCTCAAGGCTGTCAAAGTTCTCGGCAAAGATCGGCTGCAACTCGCCGGTGATCTCGATGTTATCGATGGCCCACCACCAGTTGTTGTGGCCCTGATGATCCCACGTGATGACCAGGCTCGAAGCTCCCTCGGGATTGTCCAGCCGAACGGTCACAGTGTCATTGTACCCGGTCGGCGTGTCCGGGGTGAGTGTCACCAGCGTGACGGCATCGCCGCCGTCATACGCAACGCTCACCGTTCCGTTCTGCGGTTCCTTCCGCCAACTCGAGTCGTACTTGAGAATGAGCGAACCGGGATCAATCCCCGCGATGCTGATCGCCGGGGTGGAGATCGAGGCGTTGAACTTGGCGTCGGCCTTGTCATCGTACTCGTCCGAGTCGCCCACGGCCACCACGCCGGTGCCCTTGGTGAACTCCCCACGCGCCTGGCCAGCCGTGGCATTCCACGACACAGGATCAAGGAATGTCCATCCATCAAACTCAACCACATCGTCACCACCATCGGTCGGCCCGTGGTCGTCGGCCTGGGCGGTCACCCAGTCGGCCGGAGCGGTTGCGGTCCAGTCAGTGCCGTCACCACCTGACTCGCTGTCGGAGACAAACGGGCCAAGCTCAAGGCTGTCAAAGTTCTCAGCGAAAACCAAGGTCGAGCCCGGCTTGAGCAACACGGCCAAGCTCGCCGGGTTGCTGGTGGCCGAACCAGCCGAGTTGCTGAC
>ENA-OREN01005614-OREN01005614.1-marine-metagenome-genome-assembly--contig:-NODE-5614-length-10332-cov-8.890980_pt1 | contig 10332 bp, 9 predicted proteins | sample MGYA00248624_ERZ508555 | MGnify/ENA primary metagenome ERZ508555 (study PRJEB26222, sample SAMN06267773) | marine metagenome | isolation source: Saanich Inlet, British Columbia, Canada | place...
AAAGAATTTTGACCTTTCTTATCAAATGTGAGATAGTAAGGACTACATTCAATACCACCTGCTACAAAATTTTTCTCAAGATCAAATTTCTTCGCAGTGCTATTCATTAGACTTACTAATTTAGATCCATAGTCCCACAAATGTTCAATTACATTGTTTGTTCTCATAAATTTCATTGTTTCTACAAAAGCTCCAAGTCCACTCATTTCAGCTCCATGGGTAGTAGATAACATAAATAGCCTTTCTGTTCCTTGAAACTCTATGGAGCCCTGTTGCATTATCTCTCTTTTTCCGGCAATTGCAGCTACCGAAAAACCATTCGCCATTGCTTTACCAAACGTGCATAAATCGGGCTCTATCCCATAATAATACTGTGCACCTTTTAAATGCCACCTAAAACCTGTAATCATTTCATCTAAAATAAATACAGCTCCATTCTGATTACAAAGATCTTTTACTTTTTGCAAAAAATTATCTTTAGGATGCTCTGTAACTGATGGCTCTAAAATAACGCACGAAATTTGGCCTGAATATGTGTTAAATATTTTTTTCAAACTATCGATATCGTTATATGTGAACATTTTAGTATTTTGAATATCTTTCTCCAAAATACCTAAATTTGCTGGTGTGGATCCAATAAACCAATCGTCATACGAGAAAAAAGCATGGTCTGCACATCTTACAACCAAGTCTCTTTTTGTATAGGCACGGCTTAATTTAATTGCTGATGTGGTAGCAGTTGATCCATTCTTCGTAAATTTAACCATATCAACACTATCAATCATATCTATCAACAATTCAGCCGCTTGTAATTCTATTACACTAGCCCTTGTTAGGTTATTACCAAAATTGATTTGTTTAATTGCCGCATCATTGATTTGTTTATTAGCATATCCTGAATTAACGGCACGTAATGCCATTCCATAATCCAAAAATTTATTACCCTTTAAGTCGTAAGTATACACTCCATCAGCTCTTTCTAGAATTTGTGGGGCATTTTCTGGATACTGATCGTATCCTCTTGAGTATGTATGTGCGCCGCCTGGAATAGCTCTCAATAATCGCTCCTGATAAGTCATTATTTATACCCTTTATATTGCATAATCGCCTCAACCATTATAAAGTCATACATATCATCTATTTCCAACGACTTCCATTTAGGGGTTACATAACCTAAAGTTTTTTCATGGTAAAATTCCTTTTCTAAATACTTATCCACCTCTGATATATATAAAGTACCATCGTAAAAATAAAGATCTTCTAAGTCCTGCCTCCTAATTACTGATGACTTCTGATTTTCATTTATAAAATTCAAAAAACCATTTTTTAAATTAACTAAGAAATCTGGATGGGATGCCTCAGATAAAGAAACTCCAACTATGGATTCTGCACTTTTATCTAATAGTAACTTTTCAATAGATATATCTATATCAACTTCCGTAGTAAGTGGAGAGGTTGGCTCTAAAAAAACAATGTAATCATACAGTTTGTTTTTTCTTATGAAAAAATCTAATGCGTGCTTTATTACGTCTTTTCTGGAGGATGTATCAGTTGAGATCTTATTAGGCCTAATAAATGGCACTTCTGCACCAAAATATTTTGCTATTTCCGCATACTTTTCTGAATCCGTTGATACAATCAATTTATCAATATATTTACTTTTTAGTCCGGCTTCAATACTCCAAGCCATTAATGGCTTGCCACTTATACTCTTTATATTTTTATCAGGAAGACCTTTACTACCACTTCTGGCAGGGACGATCGCTAAAAATGTCTTATTGTTATACATTTGAAAAAATGCTATTAATTTCAACAATACTCTTCAAGCTCTCATAAGTTGGCAAGTTCAAACCTAGACTTGATATTTTTTTTGCAACTGGGGTGCCACTAGAACAATATTCCTTGTAAATCTCCATATCACTTAAGAGGTAAAAGAAAGGTCTTGCATCTATTCCTTTTTCCTTTAAGTTAGCAATATACTCCTCTCTATTGACATCTTCATCCATCAGGAAACTAACAAGCCAGGTAATTCTCTGCCTATTATTCAGGTTATTTTGAAAAGTGAAATTTTTCTTACTTAGTGCTGCTCTATAGCAATTTTCATACTCCCTTCTATTTTTATGAATACTTTCTATTCTTTCAAGTTGCGCTACACCAATGGCTGCTTGTAGATTTGTCATTCTATAATTAAACCCCACCATATCATGCCAGTATTTTTTTTCTCTGCTCATGCCATGATCTCTTAAAATTCTCATTTTTTTATTCAAAATCGGGTTATTTGTAGTACACATGCCACCTTCACCGGTGGTAAGAACCTTATTTCCATAAAATGAGAAACAACCTATATCGCCAAAACTACCCACTTTCTGGTTTTTAAACATAGCGCCATGTGCTTGAGCGCAATCCTCTATTACTTTTAAATTATATTCATTTGCGATTTCCATAATTTCATTCATTTGGGCTGGGATTCCAAACTGATGAACCACTAAAATGGCTTTTGTTCTGGGACTTACTAACGTTTTAATAGATTTAGGGTCTAGGGAGCCCATGTCGTCTACATCTGCAAACACTGGAATTGCCCCATAAATCATCGGCGCCATGGCGCAGGCGCTCATAGTATATGGAGAGACTATCACTTCATCGCCATAACCAATACCTAAAGCCCCAATGGCCATATATAACCCTGATGTTGCGCTATTTACTGAGACTGAATATTTTGAGCCATAATACTCATTCCACTCATTTTCTAACGCTTGAACCTCAGGCCCACCATGAAACGAAAAGGGTGTATCTGGCGTATGAGATCCTTCGAATAGTGACAAGTAGCCACTATCTATAACACGAGATAGTGCTATTTTTTCTTCTTCTCCAGTGGTTATGTTATCGGCCCATGATTTTTCTCTTATTTTATTGCCACCATTTATTGCTAGTTTGGGGCTGCTTAAATCTATTCTGTCCATTTTTTTCCTTCCCAAATTGTATTCATTGTTTTTGCAATGTCTTTAAGTAGATATCCATCTAAAGATGTGCCACCATCAAGGTTGTCAACTAATTCCTTTACTGCTGATTGCATTGCGGATGATCTTGAATCGTCTGAAATAAACAAATCAGATTCAACCAATACTTTCTCATTCATATTATTTACAGTCTTTTTTTCATAAGACAAACGGCTGCCAAAATCCTCTATTCTAATTCTTGCGTTTTCGAATTTAAGATCAAATTCAAATAGTTGGTAATACCGTTCATTCATCGTTGTTAGATATACTAAAGCCTGATTACCCTTAAACCTACACTTAAAGTCTAAATTTGGGTCGTTTTCGTACGGCGAGTCAGAAGAGTTAATTAAAGCTTCAAACTCTAACTCATCGTCAAATAGAAAATTCAAGGTATCTACCGTATGAATGCCATTATGCTGCCAGCCGCTATAATAAACTGCATCTACCTTCACCAAGCCACCAAATGAATTCTCTTGTATCTTTTCCTTAAGAGCTTTATGTAACTCATCGAACCTTCGAGAATGATTGATAACCACCTTAACACCTTTCTTGTTAGATGCGTTTAGCAAGATTTTCAATTCATTTTCATTACCACATGCCGGTTTCTCTAAAAAAATTATCTGAGGATTAAAATCGGATTCTAAAATTGACATTGTGATTTCAAAGTGAGTGTTGTCAGGAGTGCAAATTGAAACTATGTCTGGTTTAGTTTTCTCTAAAGCATTGACATGGTTACACTCATATACATCAAGATTGTATTTTTCTGCCAGTGTCTTTGAGTTTTTGATATTTAAATCCCAGCAGCCAACTATATCAACTTTATTGTTGTTAATATATGCCTTTGCATGACTGTAAATAGAATCATCGTCTAAGTCATCATAAAGTCCCGCTATCTTTCCACAGCCAATAATAAAAGATTTGTACCTAGTCATCTTTTCTAAACTCTTTCCATCTTCTTTCAACTTGATTATTTATATTAATAAGTTCATTGTTTTGAGATAGAAATTCCAAGATTTCTGCAAGTGAGAAATGCTCTATATTCTTATCATCAAAATAATTAAAAATTATACTAATCATTTCAAAATCTTCAGGGGTGTCCACTTCTAGATATATATTTGGATAATGGTAGTATTTCGGCGCCTCAAGATTTACTAATCTGAATTCGCTCGGGTGCTGAGTAATGTGTATGCTGACATGCTCTCTTAATGGATCATCTTTTGCTATGATTTTATTGGCCTTACTTAAACACTCAGCCTTATAAACTAATACTTCTTGTCCTGGCGGATAGGTAGTTTTTAATGAATTAGATACAAAATCAATATCTGCCTGATACTTTAAATAATAACCAATTACTTCGTCTACTATATGTGGATCTGTCAGCGGAGAATCACCGAAACACTCTACATGAACATCAATACCTCTCTCTTCAATCATTGATGATATCCTGTCCAAGACATCATTTTCACTACCTCTATAGAAAGTAATATTGTTATTTATGCAAAATTCTACTATCTTATCATCATTAGGATTTGTTGTAGTTGCAACAATCACATCATCCAAAAGCCTCGACCTTCTTAATCTTTCAACATGTCTTAGCAACATAGGTTTGCCATTTATATCTTTTAACACTTTGCCCGGTAATCTAGTTGATCCAAGTCTAGCCTGAATTGACGCTACAATCTTCATAAACTTTTTTGAATTAAGTTGACAATATTTCTAGTGCTACCACTAAATATATTATTTGTCACTGAGAAATTTTCAATTTCATAATTTGACAACTGCTCCTTTAATTCCATCTTATTATGAATTTTCTTAACCATTCCATTTTTATTGCCAATAAACTCTATTTTTTCGTTGGGCCTGTATGAATACACAGTATTTTTTATTATTGAAGCTTCCATTAAGAGCATCGACCCCATACCGATTAATATATCACTAAACTCAATAAGTTTATTAATATCCGTATCACCAACAACAAAAATATTTGATTTTTTTGTTAAAAAATCATATTTATTGCGGCTCTCTGCTGGATGTAGCTTTACTATAAGAATACTTTCATCATTGAGCGCTTCAAATATATCATTCAGCACATCGAATTCATCAAAACCTTGAAACTCTGGCGAATTTTCTTGAAAATCATCCTTAAAATTCTCTGAAATAAAAGTAATTATTTTTCTTCTTTTTCCAAAGCCAAAACTATCTCGCCATTCCAACTCGACATTATTAGTGTAATCATTTCTTGTCATATTTTCAAGAACAGGATTTCCTACAATATGTAATTTATCACCTGGAAGGCCGTCACCCTCAGCCTCTTCTTTAGCCTTATTATCATTAACAAATATCATATCTGGGTACATATATTGTCCATTTAACTCAAACCTTTTCTTATACAAGGACCAATGTTCAATTATAGAGATTGTTTTAATTCCTTCCTTCTTACCAATACGTACTGCTTCTTTGTCAATCCCATCATTGAGGCATGTTCCAGTAACAATAATATCAATATCTTTTGTGTCGAAATTATCAATCGAATCTAAACAATTAATGTTTATGTTTGAAAAAACCTTCTTAGATATGTCTGATACAATGCACTTATATTTCTCATTTTTCAAAGACTTTGCAATATATGACAAATATTTTGCTGGACCTGCATCATTTACGACAAAAAGAATCATACAAGCATATTCCACTGCATAACTACATCGTCAGATATATCATTTACTGCAGTTTTTCCAACTACTTCATCTATGAACTTAGGACTAATACCATGCGCTGGCCTTTTAAATGTTAAATCACTTTCTTCAATTATTTTTCCCTTAGGAATATCCTTTTGCGCAACTAAGCTTCTTCTTGCGTTCTTTCTAGCAAGATCCTCATCTTCAAGTGCTTCAACCTTAAACACACCTAAAATATCAAATACCCTATCTAGATTATCTCTAAATAATTGTAAATCATCTTTGTCCATAGCATGGTAATGATCGTTTCCTGGAAGGTTTTTGTCATGTGTGAAATGCTTTTCTATGATAATACTTCCCAACATCGTAGCAAGCTCACAAACTTTCATATCATTAGGCAAAGTATGGTCACTATAGCCAATAATCTTATCTGGAAACTGCGCCTTTAAATCCATTATCATCCCCAAATTTGCATTCTTATCAGGCGTTGGATAATTTAACACGCAATGAAGAAGTGACAAAGGATTGCCTTTCTCCTCTATCCAAGACACTGCTTCTTTTATTTCCTCCAAACTACTGGCGCCAGTAGATAGAATAATAGGCTTTTCAAAGTCACACAAAAATTTTATAAAGGGTTTGTTGGTAATGTCAGAGGATGATATTTTAAACACATCCATCATCTCATTTAAGAACATAGCTGACTCTATATCAAAAGGCGTACTCATAAACTCAATTCCTATCTCATCGCTATAGTCTTTCAATTCTTGCATTTCATCTTTCCAAAACTTATCATGCCTCTTGAAAAGTTCATGTTGTGATAGTATGGGCTCCTTTGAAGTGTCCCAGTATGCGGGCGAGTCTTTTGAAGCAATTGTATCTGCCTTATAAGTTTGAAACTTAACAGCATCAGCGCCACCTTCTTTAGCTTCTTTGACCAGTCTTTTTGCTGTATCCATGCTACCCTCATGATTAACACCTATCTCTGCTATGACATAAGGTCTGTGTATCTCGTTCTGATGCAAATCAGTGTTATTAAATAGCTCAATTAGTTTCATGTAGCGCTCCATTTTCTTGTTTATCAAGCATATCGTATATCTTATTCATTACATTTTTCTTGTTGCCTAGGAAATTGTATTTATTCATGTTTTGATATAGTTGCAATCTGTAATTTTTATTATCTATTAACTTTGTAAAAGCATCTCTAATATCAACAGATGTATTTTCATTAAACACGCCAATATTTACAAACCCTGTTTCTTGTTTGGCAAAGTCGTGTGTTAACTCCCTCTTATGGTGCGAAATAATAACAGAGGGGATGTTCATTTCAGCCAACTCATACACTGACCTTCCATTTGATGAAATTGCTATTTGAGACCGTTCCATAATCTCTGATAAATGAAAAATAGCTTGATGCAACTCTATTTTATCGTATCCACATTTAGAAATAAAATCTGTTAACTTATCTAAATACACATATCCTGCGCCACAGACAATACTTATCATTATCTTTTTCATTTGGCAAGTGTCTAAAATAACTTTCAAGGTTTTTAAAGTTAAGTTATTTTGATCAGTACCTCCAAACATAATCAACACTTCTTCAACTCTATTCGCAAATGAATTTGGCTTAGCGTTGTCAAACTCATCTCTGAGTGTCAAATACCTGTGCCCCCAGAAATAATGGGCACCTTCTTTTTTAGGGGTTTCATATAACTCATTAAACACTACGTCAGCATGGCTTGATCCGCTGCCTAAATCTTCAAAATTTACAACTATTGCACCATTTTCTTTGAGTTTTAAAATAAAATCTTTTTCAGTGTTCAAAACATCATTAATAACCATATCTGGATTTAAATCTAAAATCGTCTTTTCTTCGTCTTTAGAAGCGATAACCTTGTAGTCTATAGAGGCAATTTTTTTTACTGCAAGCTCATATTTCTCATTACATACAAGAATTATCTCATGATCAGTAATCTCGTGAGCCAATGATAATGAATGAAATATATGGCCCGTCCCAATTTCAAAACTTCCAAAAACATGGAAAACTATTCTTTTTCTTTGCAGCATCTTCTCGCATATCCACCAGTTTTGATAATTACTAATCTCTATTGACTTTCTACTCGATACAAAGAACGGAATCTGTTTGAAATTACCTTTAGTAACAACACTCTTATTAAAAATATAAAAAGCGCCTATCTCTTCACAAAAATTGTCAATCTTGGTTTTTACTAACTGTCCATTATTGATTGAAAAAACCCTTCTGTCCTCTTTTTTGACCGAGACAAGTATGCTATCGTTCAATTCTAAAAATTTCAAATAAGCTGACTGAAGATCAGGTGATTCAATAAGAGGTGTATTCGCCCTATATAAAAGCACATTTTCTTGTGGAAAGTCTTTTGTTCTATTGATGACTTCTGTGACTATGTTTTCAGAATTTAAGAAAAGCGCCTTGTCTTTCTTAAAGGTAATGCCATTTCTTTGTGCAATTAACCCAATCTCATCTGAGTCAGTTATGATTAATACTTGATCAACACTATTAGCCAGTTCAAGCGCTGTATCAATGGCTCTTTGAATAAGCGTTATGCCATTTAATTTCTTAATCAGTTGATCAGGTATGGCTGCGTTTTTCTTAATTGCAGGTATAACAATGAGTTTTCTGTTCATCTATCTCAAGCGTGCTAAAACTTCTTTTGTGGATTCTAATAAATAGAAAAAATCATCTTCTGCCATCATGTGGTGGAATGGAAAAGAGACCATATTATCAAAGAAGTGATCTGTGTTTGCGCAACTAGCATCACCTTGCCCCATTTTTTTATACAAATCATAGCGGTACAAAGGATTGTACTGAACAACACACTGGATACCTTTATCTTCTGACATTTCCTTCATAAACTCATCACGCCTCCCATTGTCCATTTGAGCGACAAGCAAATGATAATTGTGTCGCTTACTATCTTCATAATGAAACTTCAGCTCAGGAAAATCAGATAATGCATCTATAAATCCAATGGCTCTCTGTCTTTTTTCTTGATTCAATTGATCTACTCGGTCGAGCAATTTGACACCGAGTGCACACTCCACTTCCCCTAGGCAATAATTATTAGGCCACAAGAATTCACCATTCAGCTCAGGCATATCCACATTGCCCATTGCAGGTTTCCAATATGACTCTCTATCGTAATCAAATCCACAATGCCCGTTGTGACGCAACATTGGCAAAATCCTTGCGATATGATCATTTTTAACAGTCAACATCCCCCCTTCACCTAAAGTCGTCATATTTTTGTGTGAATGAAAAGAAAAGACACCAAAATCACCAAATGTACCCACCATCCTACCATCAACCTCAACACCTAGTGCTTGTGCAGCATCTTCTACCACTATCAGTCCTTTTTCTTGAGCTAATTGCATAATTGCCGGCATATCTGCGCCATACCCATATAAATGCACCACAACAATTGCTTTTGTTTTGTCTGTAATGCATTTTTCAATAGTTTCTGCTGTAACAACTCTCGTCTCTATATCAATATCAGCCCATGCAATCTTTGCGCCTTTTTTAAGAAAGGGATAAGCCGATGCAGTATAAGTGTGTCCTGGAATAATAACTTCATCACCCTCTTTAAATTGGCAAAGCTGTGCAGCCAATTCTAAGCCTGCAGTTGCATTGTTTAACGCAAATGCATGGTCTGCACTAATATATTGGCAGAACTTTTCTTGGAATGTTTGTTGATGCTGCCCCTGAGTGAGTGGAACAGCTGACTGCATTGCTAAAACAACGCTGTCAACTTCACTTTGTGTATATTCATGAGCACGTCCACTAAATGGAATTTTATATTGCATGACTCTTCCCAAAAATTACAATAAATCCTGACTTGGCTAAATACACACTTTCTATTATTTCATAGTGCTTACAAATTTCCAATTCTAACTCTTTTGCAGTCTTAACAAATCCAATTGGATCTTTTGGTATAAAAAGACTAACCATTAGATAATCTATATTCCTTGACGCAACCTGAATAAAGTCTTTCCAATTAGACAGATAGGACAGGCATTCTGCAGTGAAAATCAAACTACCCCCCCTACATGCGATTTTAAAAAATCTTTCAAAAATAACTCAAATTTATCTGAATCATTTACATCAATTGAGCTGAATTGAATATCTGGAAATCTTGCTTTTGCCTGCTCAACTGCAGTAGGGGATATATCAAGCCCTATAACTTGGTTATTCCTCTTTTTTAACAAATGCGTTAATGCACCCTTTCCTGAGCCAACATCTACTATTGATTGAAAGTTGTATTCCTCCAAGATAGATAGTGCGATTTTTCTTTGAAGTTGCCTAGAGTCCTCTTGATGCCAAGAATCAAAATTATCAATCTGCTCGTTTTGATACATTTCCTCAAAAGAACCAACAAACTCTCGTTTGTCTGCATCAAAAACATACTTATGATATCCAGCCATAACAACCAACTCCTTTAAAATTTACTACTTAAAAACTTCTTTGCAAAAATATCTGCAATCAAAACAACTGAAGAATGTATATTGCTTGCTGCGTATTGATCAAATATGCTTGCATCACACACATACAACCCTTTGGTATTCTTAACTGAGAAATCAGGATTTATCGCATTCTGAGTTCCGCCAATTAGATGGTAGCCACTAAATAC
>ENA-OREN01005616-OREN01005616.1-marine-metagenome-genome-assembly--contig:-NODE-5616-length-10331-cov-6.062317_pt1 | contig 10331 bp, 9 predicted proteins | sample MGYA00248624_ERZ508555 | MGnify/ENA primary metagenome ERZ508555 (study PRJEB26222, sample SAMN06267773) | marine metagenome | isolation source: Saanich Inlet, British Columbia, Canada | place...
TGGAAATGCACCTAGTTTTTCTCCAACTTTACTAATTCTATCTTTTGGAACTTTCCATACAATCATTCCATTTGCTGTGAATCCTGCTTCTCTATGTCGAAGTATTGCTGCAAATCTTCGCATCACTCCAATACTCTCATAATGTTTTAATCTCTCAAAAATTTTTTCTTCACTAATTCCTAATGCAGTTGCTGCTTTAAGAAATGGTCTATCTATTATTTGAAAGTCTTTCTGTAACTGTCTAATGAATTCTTTATCTTCTTCTGTTGCAACAAAATCAACTTTTTTAATCTCTTTTTTTGCTTCTGAAGGTTTCACATCGTGCTTTTTTGTATCAACCATGTCAAGCTTAACACCAATCTTGAATAATTGCAACGTTGGTAACATTCTTACTTTTTTAATGCCGTCTAATTTTGAGAATTTTTCTAGCTCCGTTTCCAAATCTGAACCTGGTGGAACTGCTAATGTGAACCAAAGGTTGAATTGATGTTCTCTTTCATAATTATGACTTACACCTGGGTGTTTGTTTATGTGATAAGCAATTTTTTCTAATTTATCCGCCTCAATTTCCATTGCAACTAAGGAGCTGGTATATCCAAGTTTTCTAGTATCAAATATTGCACTTAACTGTCTCAACACTCCTTTTCTTTTCATTTTTGTTAATCTAGTTTTTACCTCATCTGATGAAATATTGAATTTTTTTGCAATCTCATCAAATGGCCTTGACACTAGTGGGAAAGTCCATTGAATTTCATTCAATATTTCATTATCAATTTCTTCCATATTTGACATATATCCAAATCTATGAAATCAATTAAAAAATGTAACGTGTATTCTTGAATCTATAAATTACATTTTATTAATGGCAGATCGTTGATAATTGATCTTCATCTAAATGGAAAACTAGTCCTTATTGTTGGCGCTGGTAATGAAGCCTTGAAACGTATAAAATTACTTGAAAATGAAGGATGTCAAATTATCGTAATTGGCGAAAAACCTAATTCTGAAATAATAAAACTTTCAAAAACAAAAAAAATTATTTTGAAAAAAATTAAATTAACTTCCTCACTTTTCTTAAAAAAACATAAACCATTTTTAGTAATTGCATCAACTACTGATTTGATTCTGAATCAAAAAATTGTACAAACTGCTAAAAAAATGAAAATTCTTGCATATGCATCTGATTCTCCAGATTCAAGTGATATTTCATATCTTTCATTAATTGATATAAAAAAAACAATCAAGGTTGCAATTTCTACTGGTGGCGGTAGCCCAATCATGGCAAAAAAAATCAAATTAAAGATAGAAAAATGTCTACAAAAAAATATCTCTGAACAAGATATGGAATCAATCAAAATTCAAAAATTTGCACGAAGTGAATCAAAAAAATATATTTCAACTCAGATTGAAAGAAAAAAATTTCTTTATGAATTGATGAATGATAAACGTGTTAAAGAGTTATTAAAAGATAGAAAATACAAGGCAATACAGACTACAATTAAAAAAATGGTGAAAGATTGGAAATGACAAAAAATATTATTAATGCAAGAGTAACTTTTAAGAAATCTCCAATTCATGTACTTGAAAGATTTTCATTAGGGGATTCTGAAAATGCCTACAAATCTTTTAAAAAACATACTGGATTATCTGAATGTGTAATACTACAAACATGTAATCGTGTAGAAATTTTTGGGTCTGGTAATAAGTTTGATAGGGATGAAATTAAAAAAACGTGGGCATCACTTTCTGGTTTAGAAGAAAATAGTTTTAAAGAAAATTTAGAGTGGTCCCAAAATTCTGAAGTCTATGAACATCTACTGAAATTAACATCTGGTTTAGATTCTATGGTTGTTGGCGAGGAGCAAATTATGACGCAAATTAAAGATTCAATTCAATCTGCTAAAAAATTAAAAGTTTCTGGTGAGTCCTTGAATACATTATTTGATAAAGCTATACGTGTTGGTACTAGAGTAAGAACTTCAACTGGTATTAGTAAAGGAAGTATTTCTGTTGGCTCAATGGCAGTTAAACTTGCTGAAGAAAATGTCGATGAAATGAAATCCAAAAAAATTCTTTTAATTGGAACTGGAGAGGCTGCAACACTAGTTGCAAAATCTTTAACAAAACGCGGATATCCATTTTTTATCTCAAGTAGAACTGTTGAGCGTTCAACATCCTTTTCTAAAACAGTCGGTGGTCAACCTGTTGATTTTAACTCAATCTTAACTGGTTTTGAAAATTATGATATTGTATTTGTGGCTACTATTGCACCTTACTTTTTAGTAACTTTTGAACGAATCCAAAAAGCTCTTGAAACCAAACATTCTGGTATGATGATATTAGATCTTTCTAATCCTCGAACTGTTGATGAAAAAGTTGCTGAACTTAGAGGTATAAAATTAATGAATATTGATCAAATTGCAGAAATGGTTGATAAGAATATGAGAAGCCGAATTGGTCAGAAAAACTCTGCAGAAGAAATTATTAAAGAAGAATTACCAGTATTAGAAGCCACTATGAAAAGATTAGAAGCTGAACCTATTGTAAAAGACGTTTTCAAAAGTACTGATGCAATCCGAATAAAAGAACTTGAAAAAGCATTCAGTATGCTGGGTGAATTAAATGATTCCCAGAAAAAAATAATTGTAGAATTAACCAAATCTGTCGCTGAAAATATTATGTCAACTCCTATGAATAATCTTCGAAAAGAAACTGAACATGGAAATTCTGATGTAATTGATGCAGCATTAAAGTTATTTAATTTTAAAAAAGAAGATAATCAGTAATTGTATCTCATTTGATTTGATTCTTGTTTAAATCCAATTCTCTCATAAAATGGAATTAATTCATCTTGGCAATCTAGAATTGTTTTATAACAATTCATCACTCTTGCTTTTTCTAACAATGAATTTACAAGTTTAAATCCTATTCCTCTACCCTCGTATTCTTTTGATACAACAACGTCTTCAATATGTCCCACTTTTCCTCCATTATGAATAAATTTTTGTTCAATAAACAATGTAGTGGAGCCAATTATTTTTCCATTTTCTTCTGCAACATGTATGATATGATCTGGATTTGAAATAATTTTTTTAAGTATGTCTTTCCCAATTTTTTTATCTAGATCACTTGTTTTTCTTAAACTGTCTAGAGTTTCCAAGAATCCATTTTCAATATCTGTTTCAATTATTTCTCGAATTTTAATATCTGACATTATCTGATCATCCTATTTTTTACTATACTCTTCATTTGTTTTTTCATATGTTTCTTTATCCCCAATATCGATAAATCCTTTTTTAGAAATCACACTATCAACTTTCTTTTTCTTTGCAAGTGTTTTTCGTATAACACTATCCATTCCATATGGCTTATTTTTTGGAATTAATTGAAGTACTTCTGGTTCCATTATGTAGCAACCTATGTTAATTTTTGCTGAAAATTCTGGTTTTTCATTCCATGAAGTCACCTGACCATTATTTTTTGTATCAATTACACCGTATTTTAAATTAAATTTGTAATCATAGAGACTCATAGTAATATTAGATTTAGATTTTTTATGTTGTTTAATCATATTTCTCAAACTAAAGTTATAGATTGAATCTCCATATAAACAGACAAATGTCCCATCAATGAACTTTTCAGCAGTTTTTAACTGGCCTGCTGTTGCAAGTGGTTTGTTTGAAATGGCATATTCGATTTTAATACCAAATTTTTCACCATCACCAAAATGGTCTTCAATTTTTTTTCGTAAATAACTCACGCATAGAATAATTTCTTTTATTCCATTTTTTTTAATCCATTCTATTTCATGTTCTAAAATTGGCTTTTCACCTAATGGAAGCATTGGTTTAGGAAGTGATTTTGTGTATGGTTGTAGCCTAGTTCCGAGTCCTCCTGCTAAAATTACTGCCTTCATGAGTTTGTATGCACTTTTCAGTTCTATTTATGTTCAATTACCAAATCTTCAGTAATTTATTGGATTGACAAAATTTTCTTCACTACTTGTTCTGGATTGGTTCCAAATACTATGATCATAGGTTCTTTTCCCATATCTCCTTTATGGAATATGATGTCTGGTTTCGTAGATTTCAAATAATTAGAAATTCCCCATGATATTGATGAATTCTCTTTTTGTTTTGAACTTTTAGATTCTTTTTTTCTATCATAACTTATGACTTTCATTCCTTTTTTCTTTGCTTTAACAATTAACTCTGGTTCATATTTTATGTTAATTGCTGAACGAATTTCAGGAAATTTTTTAGAAACTTCAATAACCGCGGTTGCTACGTGTTGTGAACCTCCATACTTTAGATCTCCCGCTTGAATAATTTTATCACCTGCTTTAACTAATCTTCCTGAAATCCCTAACACATTATTGATTTTCTTTGGTTTGATTTTTGAAAAAACAAAATTTGTTTGACATTCTGGAATTAATTTTGAACTACTTTTGATATTTTGAAAATCAACAATTGAATTTGAAAGTTCTTTTTGCATTTCAGATATTTTTTTGTGAGTTATGCTTATTCCTTTACCTAATTTTTCAGAATTTTTTATAGACTGAAATACATACTCTTTTGCATACTGAGCTGCATCATGAATTGATCTTTTCAATGCAAGTGATGAGGCTAATGACGCAGAATAATTACATCCACTTCCATGATTAATAATTTCAATTTTTTTACCTTTCAAAATGTAATCTTTTTTTGGTTCTAAAATAAAATCTTCTATATTTTTTTTTGATTCATTATACCCTGTGATAATAACATTTTTTGCTCCTAATTTCTGTATCACATTTGCTGCTTTTTGAATTGATGATGTTCCTGATAGGATTTTGGCTTCTTGTTTATTTGGGGTAATGATTGTGGCTAATGGTATTATCATTTTTTTATAATCTTTGATAGCTGATTTTTTTAGGAGAATAGTCTTAGTTGTAGACTCAATTATTGGGTCAACAACAATTGGGCATTTTTGTTTCTTAATCATTGAATGCACTGCTTTGATTATTGATACATCATACAACATTCCAATTTTAATTGCATCAATTTTGAAATCATTTAGTACTGATTCTAATTGAGATTTGATTATATCTGATGAAATTGGTAAAATTTTAGAAATTTTCTTTGTATTTTGGCTGGTAATGGCTGTAATTACGGTTAATCCGTATACTCCATGATTTTCAAATGTTTTGATGTCACTTTGAATTCCTGCTCCTGATGATGGGTCTGAGCCCCCAATAGAAAGAACATTCATGGTGATCGTAAATTAAACGATTGTTTAAATCCACCATTTGACAATTTGATACATGGCAACTCAAATGACTTCTGCACGTAGAGGTATAGCTACTGATGAAATGAAACAGGTAGCAAAAGATGAGGATGTTACGCTTGATTGGTTAATCCCAAAAGTCGCTAGCGGTTCAATAATTATCCCAAGTAACAATGTACGTAAAGAAAAAATCCATAATGTTGCAATTGGTAAGGGTACAAAAACTAAGGTGAATGTTAACATTGGTACTTCTACTTTGAATGTGGATATTGATGAAGAAGTTGAGAAAGCCAAAGTTGCAGTAAAATATCATGCAGATACAATTATGGATTTGAGTGATGGAGGTGATGTTGGAGTTGTTAGAAGAAAATTACTAGAGGTTGCACCGATTACATTTGGAACTGTACCAATTTATGAAGCATATAATTTTGGAGTAGAAAAGCACAAAAATCCATTAGACATCACTGAAGATGATTTTCTCAAAGCATTTGAAAATAACATAAAAGATGGAGTTGATTATACAACAATTCATTCTGGCATAACAAAAGAAATTGCTAAAAGAATTCTAAAGGTAGAGCGTTATGCTGGTGTAGTTAGTAAAGGTGGAACTATTACTGCGGCATGGATGTTAAAATACGATAAAGAAAATCCTTACATTACTCATTATGATTATATGATGGAATTAGCACAAAAATACGATGTAACTTTTAGTCTAGGCGATGCACTAAGACCTGGTTCAATTTTAGATTCTCATGATGAACTTCAAGTTCAAGAAATGATCAATATTTCAAGATTAGCTAAACGTGCAAATGAAAAAGAAGTTCAAGTTATGATTGAAGGTCCTGGTCATGTTCCATTAAATGAAGTTGCTGCAAATGTAAGATTGGCAAAATCCCTCATTGGTGATGTTCCATACTATGTTTTAGGACCATTAGTTACTGATATTGCATCTGGACATGATCATATTGCAAGTGCTATAGGTGCTGCAGTATCTGCCAGTGAGGGTGTTGATCTTTTATGCTATCTGACTCCTTCTGAACATCTTGCCTTGCCTAATGCTGAGGAAGTAAAAGCAGGTCTAATCGCATATCGTATTGCAGCACATGCTGGTGATCTTGTAAAACTGAGAGAAAAAGCAATCAAATGGGATATGAAGATGACTGAAGCGCGAAGAACTTTGGATTGGGAAAAACAATTGGCGTTATCTATTGATCCTGAACAGGCAGCTAAAATACATGGAAGAACTGGACAACATCCTGGAAATAACGTACCTTGCACTATGTGTGGTGGAGCATGTGTATATCTCATGTTACCTCAACAACGGAAATATGAAAAAGATCCTGAAAAATTAGAACAATCTAGTTAGTACTCTGTCAAGACTTGGAACTGTTTTAAATTCATTTAATTCATTTACGTTAATCCATTTTGATTCTGAATTTTCCCAATTCAATTTAATCTCTATATTATTACATGAAAATAAAAATGGATAAACTTCCCATTGATGATTCTCATACTGAGGTGATTCAATCAAAATTATTTTTCCTTCTTTAATTAATTCAATATTTGATTCTTTAATTCCAACTTCTTCATAAACCTCAATTTTTGCACGTTCAAGTGGTTGTTCATTTCCTTCTATTATCCCACTAATTCCTGCCCAAAGATTTTTCATACTTTTTACCTTTTGACTTCGTTTTAAGAGTAGAATTTTATCCGAGTTTGTTAAAAATGTTGTAACAATTTTCGTCTTACGCATTATTTATCAATTGTATTGACCATTTTTGTTAATTTCTTATAGGATTTTTCTAGGTCAACGTTTTGTGAAATTTTTTCTTTATTCGTATTGATATAATCTATAATCTCTTCACTCTTTCCCTCTTGTGCAGATGCTAACAATCTTCCTACATCTTTCCAAAACTCTTCTGCAACTCTTCTAATTTCTGGATTTGATATTATTGTTTCAATTAATTCTGGTGATTCTGTCATTATACTTTCTGCCAAAATTTTCTGAGCTTTGAATGTGGTTCCAGCCATTTTTTCTGTAAGTGATATTTTATCATCTTTTGCTAAAATATTTGCAAATGCTATGTTGATTAAATGTGTTAAACCAAGAATCATCGCAATTTTTTTGTCATGCTCTGTTGAGTCAATTGTTACAAAATTAGCATCTGGGAAAAGACTTTTGGCTACATTGAGCTCTTTTTTTCCATCTTTAATTGGAATTAAAACAATATTATGATTTTTTAAATTTTTTGCACCTGGACCAAACATTGGATGCATGCAAATTGGTGAAACTTTGGCGGGAATTTTTCCTAATGCAGTTGCTGTTTTTGATTTTTGTGAAGTTATATCTATGAGGTATGATTCTCTTTTCATTTCTTTTGCAATTAGTCTAATAATCTCTGGAGTTTTCTTTGTTGGTGTTGATAATAGAACATAATCCACATTCAAAATTGCACTAATTAGTGAATTTGCTTTTTTAATATTTTTGGCGACTGGATTGGTATTATCAAAACCTGTTACCTCAAATCCTTTTTTTGAAAAATATTCTGAAAACCACAAGCCCATTGCACCCCCTGCGCCAATAATTGCAATTGTTTTAGCCATTCTACATCTATAATCTAGTTTTTAATATGTCCATGCCTTCAATTAGTGTTTTTATATCCAAACATGCCGATATTCTGAAAAATTCATTATAGTCACCAAATCCAATTCCCGGTGCTATTGCTACTCCATGATTTAACAATTCTTCTGATAATTCTGAAGTATTGATTGGGTTTTTAGTGCGTGCAAAAATATACATTGCACCGTTTGGTCTTTCAAACTCTAAATCCATTTTTTTACATATCTCCTCTAATCTTGTTAATCTCTCACTCATAATCTTTGTATTTTCGGTTACATCATCATTAAGTGATTTCATGGCCGTATATTGAATTGGTTCTGAAACATTTGTCAAACAGAGTGCTTCTAATCTAGCCATTTTTTCTATAATTTGTTTAGATCCTATTCCATAACCTACTCTGAACCCTGTCATGGCATGTGATTTTGAAAATGATTGTGTTACGATGCTTTTTTCATAATTATAACTCAGAATACTTTTCCAATTTGATTTTGCATATTGTGAATAAATTTCATCACTTAACACGTAAAGATTATTTTCTTTTGCTATCTCAATAATTTTATCTTGTAATTTTTCTGGTAAAATCTTTCCTGTTGGGTTATTTGGATAATTTAGAACAATCATTTTTGTGTTTGAATTAATTGTATTTTTAATTTGTTCAATTGATGGTTCCCATTTTTTTTCTAATGTTGTGTTAATTGTTCTTACTTTTATCCCTGCATTTAATGCACAATCTTTGTATGCTGGCCATGCTGGTTCAATGACAATCATTTCATCTCCTGGATTAAGTAATGTGCTAATTGCTGAAAAAATTGAAAATCTTGCACCTGGGCTTACAATAATATTTTCTTGTGTTATTTCTACATTAAATTTTTTTGAAACATATTTTGCAAGTGCTTCTCTAAATTTTGGCATTCCTTTTGCCTGTCCATATTTCATAAACCCTTTATCAAAAATTTCTGAGAGTGATTTTTTTACAATTTCTGGTGGTGAAAAATCTGGCTCTCCTACTTCCATATGGATTATTTCCTTACCTTTTTGTTCAAGTGATTTTGCTTTTAAAAATATTGAAAGATGTGTTTGTTTATTTTCAGATTGAACTTTAATTGATTCATTTAATAAAAAATTTAAAAATTTTGATGCTAGTGTTTCATCTAATCCTATCTCTTTAGATACTTTGATTATTTTTCCACGTAAATTGTCTTCTCTCTCTTCGTCTGTAACTACTTTCCCTATTGTTTTTTTGACTTTTCCAATTTCTTTTGCAATATCTGTTCTTGTTTTTAGTAACTTTATCAGTTCTAATGTTACTTCATCCATTTGGTTTCTAAGATTACTAATGTCTGACATTTTTTTACAAACTAGGTTTTATTGCACCTGTAATTAGTGCATGATCTGCAATGGTTAATGCTACTAGTGAATCCACTACTGGTGCAGCTCTTGGTACTACACATGGATCATGTCTTCCTTTGACTTGCAATATGGTATCTTTTTTATTTTTAATATCTACTGTTTCTTGTTTTTGGGCAATTGATGATGCTGGTTTAAATGCAATTCTCATTGTAATTGGCATACCATTTGATATTCCGCCTAATATTCCTCCTGAGTTATTTGTTTTAGTAACTACTTTTCCTCTTTTCATTGTATACAAATCATTATTTTCTGAACCAAATAATTCTGAACCTCTAAACCCTGATCCAAATTCTATTCCTTTTACTGATGGAATTGAAAAAATTGCTTTACTCAAATCTGATTCTAATGAATTAAAAATTGGTTCTCCTAAACCTACTGGAACATTTGTTGCAACCGATTCAATAATTCCTCCTAATGAATCTCCTTTTTTCTTTGCACTTAGTATTGATTCTCTCATTTTTTTAGCTGTTTTTTCTTCAGGACATCTTACTTCATTTTTATAAATTGTTTTTGCCATTTTTTTAGTAAATTCTTTTTCCATCTTTATTTTTCCAATTTGTGATGTAAATGAATTAATTTCGATTCCTAATGTAACTTTCAATAATTTCATTGCAATAGCTCCTCCCATTACATGTGTTGCAGTTAATCTTCCTGAAAATCTTCCTCCTCCTCGATGATCATTAAATTGATTATACTTCATCATTGCAGGATAATCTGAATGACCTGGTCTAAGTTTTGTTTTTAAATTTTCATAATCTTTTGATTTCTGGTCTGCATTCCAAATTAACATAGTTATTGGAGCACCTGTTGTGAATCCTTTGAACACCCCTGATACTATTTCTACAACGTCTCCTTCCTTTCTTTGTGTGGAAATTAAATTCTGACCTGGTTTTCTTAAATTTAACATATCTTGGATTTCTTTTTCGTTTATTTCTAATCCTGCAGGACATCCATCTAATACTGCTCCAATTGATCTTCCATGACTTTCACCAAAACTTGTTAAAACAAGACGCTGGCCAATAGAACTTCCCGGCAC
>ENA-OREN01005623-OREN01005623.1-marine-metagenome-genome-assembly--contig:-NODE-5623-length-10323-cov-17.179192_pt1 | contig 10323 bp, 8 predicted proteins | sample MGYA00248624_ERZ508555 | MGnify/ENA primary metagenome ERZ508555 (study PRJEB26222, sample SAMN06267773) | marine metagenome | isolation source: Saanich Inlet, British Columbia, Canada | place...
TATTGCAATACTTCAAAAAATGATACGCCAAATACTGTCATTACATAATCACTTTGCACTATTAACTCATCTAACTGCTCAGGTGCATTGTGAACAACCCAATTTAATCGGCACTCCTTTGGTAAATTTGGTGCACTAGAAAACGGTCCTTTAACCCAATGCAACTCAATATTCTTATCTAATAATTCATCTAATTGAGCAGGAAGGGTTCTCCCTAAATTAGAAATATCACTCCCACCAGTTAAGATTAATACTTTCACTCCAGGGGTCCAGTCATTATGCTGGAGTCGTTTCTGGATCAGGAAACTATCCCATCCTGACTTTAATACACTAGTGCAGTTAGTATATTTATTACAATCAAAATTAAATGATGGGATCCAAACAAGATCTAAAATATTGCAATACTCAATTAAAGAGTCGATACTAATTAGACAAATATTACGCCGCTTCAATTGTATAAATAATTCATCAAGGTTGTCAATATTATGCTTTGGATAAAGATCAAATATTAATGCACCAAAATTATTCATCTCTAAAATATTTTCAATCGTAGAAACTAAGTCATCTGTGAGTGAAAAAGCATGGACATTAAAATTAGCCAACTCTTTTTTTTTAATAAAATCGCCAAATATCAAGAACTCTGGAATAACATTATTATCTTTTCTTAATGTGTCCGCCAATGCCAATAATCTAGATAAATGCCCGATCCCAATTTCAGAACTCACATGACATACAAGTAAGGCGTTAAACATTCTTTATTTCTATTAAGATGAGAAGGTATTTCGGATTGCTTTAAATGGTCGTAAGCCGTCTGATGGATCTGTACGCCATAAACGATCAGGCATTTCAGAAGGAACTGGTTTTTTAACACCATCGCCATCAGCACCTTCAGCGTGTCGAACTTGTTTAATTACTGATCCTATTTGATCTGGTAGCCAGCAGTGGCCTGTACTAAACTCCTCCCCCTTGCCTTCTAAGTCTAAATGAAATTCAATAACTTTTGCACCCCATTTATGTATCGCACGGTGAATAACTCCTGGATCAACTGTATGATCTGACCAGCCAACCTCACAATTAATTGACTTACGAATAGCTTCTATAGCTGATAAATTTGCCTCTTTGTAAGGTGTTGGGTAAGCAGATGTACAATGCAATACAGTCGGCTCACAATTTTTATTTCTTAGAACCTCTACAGCGTGTTCTATCTCATCTAAATTAGCCATTCCAGTTGAGATAATAACAGGCTTTCCAGTATTGGCACAAGCAACAAGCAAATCATCCCATAGTAATTCATAAGAAGCCACTTTGTAAAAATCAACATAAGGTTCTAATTCTTTAACTGCATCAAGATAAAACGGTGTACAACCAAACTGAATTTTTTTTTCTTTACAGCGATCAGACAATAAGGGTAAGAATTCTAAAGACAACTCCCACTGCTTTCTATCTCTATGTTGTTTTGAGTTTTCTAAGATCTCTGGCGCAAATAACTTCTCAATCTTGAATAATTGAAACTTAACCGCATCACAACCCACTTTTGATGCAGAATCAATAAATTCTATTGCTCTATTAATATCTCTAGAATGATTGCTTGATACTTCTGCTATAAAAAAACTCATATTAAATTAATTATTTTATTTTTTGAACAACCCAAAAAATTCCATTACCGCCCAGGTGAAATTTTATAATTATAAAATTCAACAGTTTGTACACAAAGATACGCTTGATAATAGTTAAAAGTCGATAAAATCTTAATAAAACTCTCTTGAGAGGCTCACTTCTCACCCTAGATATTATGTTATTCAATTTTTTTCTAATTCCAAAATTAATGCTCGGACTTGCATATCTAGGTATAGTTCCTAAAAATAAAATTTTAAATCCATTGCGTTCCAACATCATTCTTAAATTGTTATTATTAAAATAATTAATATGCTCAGGTGGAACAATATTATACCAATTTTTACCTCTTAATTTTGCATACCAGCCACCCATATTTGGAACACTTCCAGCATAAATTCCATAATTATTTAAACAGTCTCGGATTGCTTTAACTTGATCGCCTGGCTCCAAAGTATGCTCTAAAACCATCCACTGTGTAACAAGATCAAATCTATCTTTGATATCATAAACAGTGCCAATTTCTAAATCTAATCCCAACTTATCTTTTCCGTAAGTGATGCTTTCAGAATCCAAATCAATTCCTTTTGCGGAATACCCCCCCACCCAGAGCTGCAGAATAAACCATTTGCCCATAACCGCAACCAACATCAAGAAGTCTTACCGGTATTTTTTGACCTTGTGCTAGGTCAGCGATTCTTTCAATATCTATAAGCCTAGCGCTCATATCTTCAAACACACTTTCATTTGTTTTAATAAAATCTGAAGAATTGCTAAATTCAAAAATATTTGTTTTTGTTCTTCCGTTGTACTTTGTTGTATAGAATAAAGTCAAATCTTCAGATGTTGGCATTGGAGACAATGTAGAAAATTTACAGAATTTACATTCTATAATTGAATATTTATTATCATCTTCACCCACTATATCACTATATTTTTCAACAAAGTTATTGTTATCACAACATGGACATTTCATATTTCCCCTTCTTTTTTAATTTCTATATTCAGCATGTCTAACATTTTATTAACTCTAGAAATAGACTCAACCCTGTCCCTGCCTTCAGCCATGGCATACCCAAATCTATCGGGATGCGTCTTAACAACTGGCTGCTTATCACCTACTTTTCTAAAAAATCCATATTTAATAAAACCTGGATATTTTTTAATTTTATCCTCCCCTTTTATAGATTTAATTTCTCCTGCTTTGGGAAACCAGTATCTAATAGAAGTAGATTTATTACATTTTGGGCTAAGCATCTCTTGTGTGACGCTCATGCCAAGTGCTTGTTTTATTACAGCATCAACCAAATCAACACCTGTTGCAGTAATAATCTGATTACTTGCAAACCAACCACCTGATAGACGAAGAGCAAGTTCAATAATTTGTGGCTCACCATTGTCATCAATAACAATGTCTCCCTTTACAATGCCTTCTGTAACACCTATTGCTTTAGCACCTTTTTCTATCAACCTATCAATTTTTACTGAAAGATTGTCATCAATAGGAGCGGGTATAGTGCCCCCGTCTTCAACAATGTACGGTGAAAATTCTTCTAATCTAGAATAATTTCTTTCAGCAAGTGCTGGAGTATAAGCCTTACCTTTGACCAAATACGACTCTGAAGATATTTGCATTCCAGGTATAAACCGTTCAACAATCAAAAAAATTTCATTACTCCAGCTCAAGGATTCATCAAATGCCCATTTTAGATCATCTGAATGCTTTAATAACAGAACGCCTCTTGCTCCACAACCATCCACTGGTTTTATTACGAATCTAATAAGATTCTCATTGCTAACCAAATCTTTTAACTCGGCAAGACTTGAGACCTTCCAAAAATCAGGGCACGGAATATTGTTTTTTTTAAATGCTTCTTTCATTAAGAATTTATTATTAGCTAATATGGCACTACTTACAGAATGCCCTGGTAAATTAAAATAATCCGCTACACATGCAACAGTATGAGGAACATCATTTGCAATTGTCATTACACCATCAATTTTCCCATTATGTTTACAGTAAGAAATGATTGCATTTAATGTTTCATTAGCGTCTCTAGTTGATGCCAACAAAAAGTGATCAGATAAAATAACTGATGGAGCCTTTGGGTTAGCGTCAGTCGCGATTACAAAATAACCATAATCGTGCGCTAACTTGTATGCGTATGCTTGCTCAGCACCCGCACCTATAATAACTAATTTCTTTTTCATAATTCTTTATCCTGAAAACAACATTCCGCCATTTATATTAATTGTTTGCCCTGTAATATAACTCGCCTCATCGCTAACTAGATAAGCCACAGCCGACCCAACTTCTTTCACAGTGCCTAATCTTTTTACAGGAATGTTGGCAACTTTTTCCTTTCCAGCGTCAGTATTTAATTCTGAAGATATCATATCTGTATCTATTAACCCTGGTGCAATTGCATTTGACGTAATACCATGCCCACTATAAATTCTTGCAATTGACTGTGTAAAGTTTATTAATGCCGCTTTTGAGGCAGCATAATGTACCTGGTTGTAACCACCCCATTGTCCACCTATTGAAGATATATTTATAATTCTTCCCCATTGACTTTGAATCATGTCAGGTAGTAGCTCTTGCGTCAAACAAAAAGGGCCTCTCAAATTTATTGACATCATTTGATTCCAATCATCGTCTGTAATACTATTAAACGATTTTTCTTGGGCAATCGCGGCATTGTTGACCAAAATATCTATCATACCAAACTCCATCTTAGAAAGATGAATTACATTTTTAATTGATTTTCTATTATTAGAGTTCATTTGAATAACAATAGAATTAACACCCATTGATTTTATCTCCTGACAAGCATGTTCAGCCTCAACTTTATTTTTCACATACGTTATTACAACGTTTACACCTTTTTTTGCCAACTCTATGGCTATACCTCTACCAATCCCTCTACTACCACCGGTAACTAATGCAGTAAGACTCTTCACAAGTCTCTCCCTTTCCACATTTCACCCATATTTTGTCCAGCCAATAACATTGGAGTTACATCTGAATCTGAGTCGATCATGACTTCAAGTAATACTGGACCCGCCCTCTTCCAAAACCAATCAACTTGCTCACGAAGGCCATCCATCGAATCTACTCTTGCAGATGAAATTCCAAAACCTTGTGCAATAGCGGAAAAATTTGGCGATACAAAATCACCTGTTGTTGGATCATCGCCCCATGTTATTAATTGGAATTGTGAAACAATACCTAGCCGGCTATTATTTAGAACTAGAATTTTGACATTTAATTGTCGATCACATAAAGAAGCTAGTTCTTGAATGTTCATCAATAAAGATCCATCTCCCACAACACATAATATTGTCTTTTCTGGACAAGCCATAGCAGCGCCAATAGAGGACGGCAAATCGTATCCCATTGTTCCGTGACCACCAGATGTTATATGTGCATGTAAGATTGGGTCATATGGGAGATGCCTAGCAGCCCAGTGTTGGTGACAACCAACACCAGTAACTACTACTGTAGCATCTTTTTTCATAACACTTGCAATTTGATCTAATAATAAACGGGGCTGAATATAATTTGAATTCTCATCTGGCCTGTCTTCAATCCTTTGCAGTTTTAAATCTAATAACTTATCTTGCCATGTTGCGTCATATTCATCATTACCATTCAAGGCATCTATAAAATTATGACAAAATTGAGTGACATCTAAATGCATTTTCCATTTCACGCCTACTCTAGGATTGTCCAATTCATTGATATCAATATCCACCCACGCAATATCTGCATTTGGAGCAAACTTATCAACAACAGTGCCCGTTTGTCTAAGATCCAAACGAGCCCCAAAAACCAATAAAAAATCGCACTCATTTACTGCATGATTCGCCACTTGGTTTCCTGTGTGTCCAATATAACCCATACATCTATCACTGTCGGTGTTAAAACTTCCTATCCCTAAAAAACTTGTCACTACCAAAGCATTGAGTTTGTCTGCAATCCTCTCATATATCTCAAACTCTCTACAAGATAACGCGCCTTGACCCAATAAGATCACAGGCTTTTTTGCTTGCTCGCCCGCATAAACAATCTCTTTCAGACTATCGAAATTTACTTGCAAAACTGATGTGTCGCCATAAGATTCATCAGGAGTATCAATCATTTTATTAATTTCAGTTCTCTGAATATCCATTGGAAAATCAATAACACTCGGCCCCTTTCTTCCTGTCATTGTAAAGTTAAAAGCTTTTGGAATATCCGTATATACACTCTCTATTGACAATAAACAAGTTGCATACTTAGAAAGTGGTTTAACTATATCAACAGTTGGAGTCTCTTGGAATCCTCTTTGTCTAACATCCTTTCTAGTGGTTAAATCTACTGTTCCAATTTGCCCTGTAATTAATAATAACGGTGTTGAATCATAATAAGCATCAGCCAATGGAGATATGACATTTGTAACTCCAGGTCCTGAAGTAACCATGACAACTTGGGTTTGACCTGTGATTCGAGCATATGCTAATGCCGCATAACCAGCACCTTGTTCGCTTTTAAAGACATCTATTAAAATGCCTTTACCAATGAAGGCGTTAACTAAAGGGGCGATAGTGCCGCCTGGATATACAAAGACCCTGTCAACGCCCTTATTTCTCAAATAGACTGCAACCCAGTCTGCTATATTTTTCCTCATATTACATTACCTAATTAATGTTTAAATTCTCAATCTTTACTATCCTGTCATTTTCTTTATCGGATATATAAAGCGTATTATCACTTGATTTACTAATCTTGACTGGATTACTCCAATCTACATCTTTTAACACAAGTGGGGATATAATTTCTCCACTATAAACTGCTTTCAATACTTGGTTCTTACCTCTTACGCACAGTATAAGAGAGGCTTCTAGTGCACATATAGACCTTATAACCTTTATGTCTTTTTTATGTTGGGAAAAATCAATTTTATTTTTAAACTTAAGGTTAGAGTCAAGATGATACACAGTGCATTCATCAAAATCTGCTGTAAAAACGTCGCCATCTTCTCTTTCACTGACACTTTTTACAAGGATCCTTTCATTGTGTGATATTTTAGCCATATCAACTTGGGAGATTAATTGCCCATCAACGTTAGTTTTTATAATTCTACGATTTAATGTGTCAGCTATATAAATATTAGATGAGGTGTTGCTATCCATGTCCTGAGGATCATTCATACTAAATTTACTATCAATCGTATTCATATGCTTGGCAGATTTTAAGTCAGCCGACAGTGAATAAAAGCTTAGCAAGCAGTTTGATCCATCTCTCCTCTCAATAATAGCGGCAATTTCTTGGCGTTCTGTTTTAATAATTGAAATAGAGGAGGGTCGTTTAAGTATCTTATCTTTAATATTTAAAACATATAAATATTTACAATCTTTATCAAAAACCTGAATAATGCCATTACTCCGATCGGCAATAAACAATAAACCTTTATAAAAAGATATTCCTGAAGGTCTTGATAAAAACCCTTCAACAAACTTATCTTTTACTATAACCTCGCACTTATAGTTATTAAGTGCATTTAGCTTAACAATTCTATCATTATTTTGGTCACACACAAATAGATCGTCATTAACCGTAAAGCCTGACACGGGCAAATCAAAGTTACCAACATCTTCTCCTTTGCCTCCAGTCTGGAACAAAAATTTCATATTGTAATCAAAAAATTGAATTAAATAATTATCATTATCATTTATAGCAATCAGTCCATCTACAACGTTAACATCTGTTGGACGACGTATTTTCCCAAATCCATTTCTACCATATTCTAAAAACTTTTCAATAGATACTTCTTTCTTGTTTAGAGATACAATAAATAAAGATGAAAGCTCTTTATCAATAATTAACAATTTATCTCTTTCTAATAAGGCCAACCCATCAATAGAGGAAATACTATCAATATTGGAATAATTAAATAGTGTTGAATATTCTTCATGTTTATCAGAATCAATCGTGATAACCTTTGATTGATTTAAAACTGAAATATAAATTTTGTTTGTTTGTTTACAGAGTTTCATTGCGCCATATTTTGTACCCGGTAATCTCAACGATGAAACAAATTTTAGATTTTGATCAAACCAAAATAACATACTATTAATATGATCTAAAATTATTAACTCATTCTTATGATTGATAGCTAATGATTGCGCGCCTTTTAACCCAATGTCATTAATATTTATTGATAAGCTATTGTTTCCACTAGAAGGAATCACAACTAATTTAGTTGTTGTAGGTCGAATTAAACACGCAACAATCCCACTGTTAGATATTGCAATGGAATATGGCCTTCTAAATTTAACTAATTCCAAACACATAATTTTATTAATCTAGAACTTGTGGGTAAGTTACTTGACCACACAAATATTGGTCAATGTAATGTTTTTCAAAATTAACATTATTTTTTTGAGATTCTCTAAGCATTCTTGAGGGCGGGTCCATGCCAATATCTAAAACAACATATTCATTATCACTCAGAATAATATCAAACTTAACCAGCCAATTTTGCATTCTTTGCTTCTTAATAAATTGTTGTAATGTTTGAACAATATTTAACGTAAGAATTTTTTTATGGTGAATATTTGTTTTCTCTCCAGTTAAAAAATCGAACACATTGAAACGTTTTCCAAATACATTTATTCGCAAAGAAGTACCCTGGACCTCCTCTTGGAGAACGTAATATTCCCTTAGGTATCTATCCTTCCCCCAAAAGAAATCATCCCAAGGAATATTAGACGAGTTAAAACGATAGACATAATTTGGATTCTTACTAAAGTCTGACTTTAAATAGAACCATTCCGACTTAGACTCTCTAACCTTTTCTTTTAATTCGTCTTTATTCTTTATATTCCATGTCTTCGGAATAGGGATGTTATTTTTTGAAAACCAATCGTAATATTTGGTTTTATCCAAGCAAAGGTCAATGGAGCTCTCAGATGGAAATGAAATTTTAAAATGAGCTGCAAAATGAGCTGCACCTTTTTGAGCAAACTGAGCTGCCGCAGTGAATACCATATCATCTTTAGTAAACCCTTCTATCACTCCAACTTCAATAAGACCTGTAAGATCATCATAACCGACACTATGAAATTTATCACAAAGATGCCTTCCCGGTGCATTTTGATTTAGATCCACCCCCACTATTTTCCAATTTTGCTTATCTATAGATTCTAAATATGGAATCTGATCATAATTACACCCTAAAAAAAGTAATTTTCTTCTCATGCTTTGCCCTCTGTAATTTTTTTATCTAGTAATTGATAAGAATCAGCTGAAAAAACTGAATAACCTCGATTTGTCAACAAACCGTCTCCTTCGTTGTAATAAATTGCCGTAGGTTTAATATTGAAATTATTTGGACACTTAGTCTTGCCGAGTGCCATTTCAACTGCTAACTCTAAAAAATCAAAGGGAAATGCACTAGGGTAGACCTCTTCTATTAAAAGATCCCCTCCTAAATCCAAATGAACCTCCATTAGTTTTAGAACGTTACTAGAGTTTGCACGAAAAGAAACCATGAATGGCGAACGTTCAATTTTAAAATTAGAGATAATTTCTGTCGAGATTTTGTGCGCCTGCAATATCCAGTCATTCTCATCTTTAGAGTGAGTTTTAAAGCCTCTACCAACTATAGCTCCATCTTCTTGCTCCTTATTTATTTCGTCTAGTAAGCAAATTGAACATAGCTTACCCTTTGCAACAAAACTTACAAGAGACATATCTTGTCCTTCAAGAAACTCTTCTACAATGATTTTTCCATTAATTGTATTTTCTATTGCATAGTCAATTGATTCCTGCAATTCTTCTTTGGATCGAGCAACACTAATTCCACTTTTCCCAATTAAACTTAACGCCGGCTTAACCACAATTGGAAACTTATTACTAAAAACTGTCTCACGCTCATCTACACTATATGTTTTATATACAGGAGATGGAATGCCATACTTTAAGCAAGATTCGCGCAATCTATCCTTATTTACTAAATTTTGAGCAGATTCTATAGGAACTCCCGGAATATTGAAGTATTCACAGATTTTAGCAGCGGTAATTACCGGCGGGCCTGAACTTCTATTTAAAACACCTATCCATCTATACTCATCATTTAATAACTCTAATTCTTTGATAATAGCATCAGCATCGTATGTACTTTGGAAAATTTTAATGTCTGCATATTTAAAACCGGGAGAAGCTTGATCTCTATCAATTGCAACAACTATATATCCAAGAGATTTAGCTTTGGAAATTATCTGCTCTTGCGATTTACCTGCAGCTAAACATATTACAGCGTCTTTCATTCCTTTGTCAGTCTATGAAGACCTGTATGAGCCACTGGAGATGAAATAATTTCATCATTTGGTAGCTTTGATAAAAGCAAGAAAACATCTTCTACTGCATTTTTATATTTATTTAATTCAGCATCGCCGTGTGCTAAAGATGGCTTGAATTGCCTAAATCCTAAAAAACCACGCTGAAGCATTTCAATAGAAAATCGTGTATTGAGCTCCATTGATTTATCACTTTTAAATCCAAAAGCAGACAATGTTGGCAAGCCGGTAACATCTACTTGTAAGCTAGCTTTTAACGCAGCATCTCGCCATATTTGTTGGGTTTTATTTCCAATAGAAATAATGTGTTTATCTGTTTGAGTTTCTTGGTATTTTTTTAGTGTTGCCAATGCTGCAGTTGGA
>ENA-OREN01005625-OREN01005625.1-marine-metagenome-genome-assembly--contig:-NODE-5625-length-10323-cov-2.747316_pt1 | contig 10323 bp, 12 predicted proteins | sample MGYA00248624_ERZ508555 | MGnify/ENA primary metagenome ERZ508555 (study PRJEB26222, sample SAMN06267773) | marine metagenome | isolation source: Saanich Inlet, British Columbia, Canada | place...
ATTGGTGAGGCAGAGAATTTGTAACAAACTACGAATCAATAATCACACTGCCTTTACAGCCATGGATGAACTTGGCAGAGGACAACTAGTCATCGAGGACTTCCGAACATTCATAAAGAAAGCTAACATCTACCCAATTGAAAAGGACCTAGCCCTGGTATTCGAAAGATTTGACAAAGATGAAGACCAACAAGTCCATTACGATGAATTTGTGGCTGCTGTGACTCCGTTTTAAGATAATGAAATGTTGTGATATTATAATATTTTAATAAAAAATAAGTTGCCTCCGGTAGATATTAGTTTGAAAAATAGATTTGAATACTACGAAACGCTCCAGGAATATGAGAATAAAAATAATTTAAGGCCATCAATAGATTTAATCATAAAAGAATACAAGAGGATCAAAAAGCTTTCTAAGAAATAGGTGACCACTGCTTAGTTATTGTGGTCACCTGAATTGCTGTTGCGAGACATCTTTCTTCATACGCAACTTCTTATTTTTTTAGCTCCAGAATGTTTTTGTCTTTTCTCTTTGATTTCTTTTAGTATCGCATTGATTACTTGTTTGAGGGATTTGTCGCTGGTATCAATTAAGATATCTTCTTTATCTAGATTTTTTAATCCTTCTTTTGATTGATCAATAAAATGTTTCTTTGGCATTGTATCTTTTTTTCTTGCTTTATTCCTCTTTAGTGCATTTTCTAGATTAACGTCTAAGAAGAAAGAGTAAATCTTGTAATTATGTTTCTTTAGATAATCTTTTAGATATTTCTTGACTGTGGATTGTTTGGATTCTTGCAATACGAAATTTATTGCACCAATTTTCTTTATTGCTTCTCGCATAATATGGTATGTTGCAGATTTTGCTACCTTGTTGTGCCGACGATCTTTAAGATTTAATGGTTCAAACATCTCTTTTATTTTCCAGATGTCTACGAAGGCAAAGTTTGGAAGGACTTTTGCTAGTTCAAAAGAAATGGTAGTTTTCCCAGCACCGCTCTTACCTCTGATTATCACAATCTTTTTCATATTTAAGGTATGTTGGAAGTAGTTTAAATAATTATTGAAGATCACTTGGCATATATACGAAGATTTAAAAGGATTAACTTACTAAAAAGATTAATTAAGTCCGTGGGGATAGGAAACTAACCCCATGATAGGTTCTTAACTCTTAATAAACTACTTAAATCCTCCAACCTTGGAGGAATTATGGTCTTCGAACATTCCGTAGATGAGAAGATAAGCAAGAAAAAATTCTCTTCTATGATTTCTAAATTTGATATTGAAGATATTGAGGTAACGGACCATGCATTATTTAGGTTAAATGAAAAACAAAGAAAGGTATACTCTGGGGATATTTTGAAGAAGATGATTATAGAGAAAGAGCCTATAGAAATATGTAAGCAAATGAATGATAATTTGGCAATTATTTATTTTTTTGAGAATAATAGAAAAATAAAGATCCTAATAAGAATATCTTCTAATAAGATTTATATAGTTACTTTCTATATATTAAATAGGGAACAGGAGGAGAAGGTTGGAAAATGAAAGGAATTAGAAAATTAAAGGGATCCGGGAAAATAGACTATGATCAGGTAAATGATATTCTCTTTTTTAAGGTAGATGGGAGAGAGTATTCTCATTCTGTGGAATTACTAGGATATGTTATTGATTTAGACACTGAAGGATTTGTAGTAGGCTTACAGATATTTGATGCTTCAAGGTACTTTAATATCCCCAAAATAGCCCTAAGACAAGTTAATGAATGGAATTTTGAAGCCTCACTTATTGATGGCGTTTTACAAGTTAAACTATCTTTCAATCTAGTTATTCGTAATAGAATTGTTGAAAAAAGTCCGATTTTGGTTCAAAAAATTGAGCAACCCCTTCCAAATTCTAGAATGATGTGTGTTGCTTAGAGATAACTAGGCCCAGGTTGCTGCGGTTGAAGATCACTTAGCTTGTTTCCATAGAAGTTCAAAGTGTTTCTTGTAATTGTTAACGATATCAACATTTCTTATTGCGAAGCAAAGGGGATTCTTTCCAAAAACTAATATGCCGACTTCTTCATCATTGAAATCGATTGCCACTGGAGTTGTTAATTCTTTTGGGAGAACTTTAACCTGAGTAATCTTGGATTTTGTTCTTTCTTGAGCATACATTCTTGCATCATTATTATAGAGAATTTTGTATTTTATTCCTCTTTTAATTCTTCTTTTATGCCATTCAATGTAATAGGGGTTTAGAGCTTCGTTACCTTGTATGGGGGCACCCATCGTGTAGATTGTTTGGCCCTTCTTAGAATTTTTTAATAATCTTTCAGTAAAGGTCTTGATTCCCTTAATTCCTTGTAAGATTTCTGCTTGTTGCTTTACTTCATGAGATTCAAAGATATTCTGTAGTGAAGGAAGAAGATTGTTGAGCTCTTTCTTTTTGCTTTCAAGCTCTTTTTCTTGCTCTTGGATGTTATGTTTAAGCATTTCGGGGGATTTTGCCTCAAAGCTTCTTCGATTATTCTCAATTACTACTCCAATAAGGCCTTTTTTGTTTAATCTATCTAGGATATTGTAAACTTTAGAATTGGAGACATGTGCTTCCTTGATGATATCCCCAATTGTAGATTTCCCAATTCTAAGTAGTGTTAGGTATACTCTTGATTCTCCTTCGGTTAATCCAAATTTTTCAAGTGTTTTTGCATCCATGATATTAGATGTTTTGATGTTATTTAAAGTTTATTGTTTCGCCCCACCCGGGAGGGGAGAATGTTTATATATGAAAGTAATGTTACTATTATATGGTAATGAAAGACACACAAATACAAGACATTGAAAACAAAATATTGGATTCGATAAAAAAAGTAGCAAAAGACAAATCCGTAATTATTGGATTAAGTGGGGGAATTGATTCTTCCATTGTTTGCGCTTTGGCAGTTAAGGCTCTTGGGAAAGAAAGAGTTAAAGTGCTAACTGTGAAAAATTCGCGATATTCTGCTGAAGGATTGGCTATGGCGCGTGAGCTTGCTAAGGGTTATGGGCTTGAAATTCATGAAGTAAATTCGGAAATTCTTTCTAAACAGGCTATTGGGGCCTTAGGCATAGATCCAGAGAATGTTCTTGAATCATCCACCCTGGATGCAAGGATTTGTGATATTATGATCAAGACCGTGGCAAGCAAAGAAAATCGGATATATCTTGGAACGATTAATGGGACTGAAAGGTTAACTGGATGGTATCCTAAGGGAGATTTGGTTGGAGATTTTTGTCCTATCGGGGGATTGTTGAAAGAACAAGAGAGGGAATTGGCGAATCATATGGGGCTAGGATATTTGAATGAAACAATTTCTTCTGATGCTGCGAAAGTTTGTTCCGGCTGTGGAGAACTACCCGAGTTTAAGGGTATTCCTTATGAAGTTTTGGACAAGATTTTATTGATATATGAAATCTCCAGGGGTGATGAGCTAGCAGGGAGCCTTAGAGGATCTGGAATCAAGAAGGATGTTTATTCAAAAATTATTAATCGAGTGATGTTTGCGGATCATAAAAATGATGTTTTTCCAGATTATTGTAAAATAAATTTTCCTGGAGGAGTAAAAAGATGAAAAGAATATATGACACTATAGTTATTGGCGCAGGTCCTGCAGGTACTTCAGCTGCATGCTATGCAAAAAGATATGGGTTAGACACTCTCTTGATTTCTCCAAATATTGGCGGGCAAGTGAATTTTACAAAGAAAATCTTTTCAAATACTGCCGCAGGACATGGTATTTCCTCAAGTGTTTTAGTAAAGAGATATGAAGACTCATTAAATAAAGAAAATGTTAATATTGTTTCTCAGAAAGTAATTGATATTTCAAAAGAAAATGAGTATTATGTTATAAAAACAGACGACGATCAAATTTTTTATTCAAAAACGATAATTCTTGCAATTGGAAGAGGCCCTAAGAAAATTTCTCTTCCATTTGATGAATCTGTTAAGGATAAAACTGTAAATTATTTTACTGATTTTCCATTTAGAAAGTTCGAAGATAAAAAGAAGATTCTTCTTGTTGGAGGCGGTTATTGTGGGTTGGATACTGCCGAGGAGTTGAAAGATGTTTGTGAGGAAATAATCATGATTGAAAGAACAAATAAACTTGGTGGGAACAGTAGGCGGCAGGAGGAGATTAAGAATTGCAAGAATGTTAAGATACTTATGAATACTAATTTGGAAAAGATTCATGAAATAAATGATCAGAAATTTGCGAGGTTAAATGTTGGCGGAGAGATAAAAGAAATGGGGATCGACGGCATATTTGTTGCAGTAGGAACTAGTCCTGCGACTAATTTTCTGAATAAATTTGAGAAAAACAATCAAAACGAATTGGTAATAAGTCTGTCCAAGGAAAAAGGAAAAATGTATATGACTTCTCAGGAAGGAATTTTTGCCTGCGGGGACTGTAATGATATGCCTGCTAAGGGTTTTGAACCTTTATCAGTTGGAGAAGGAATTCAGTGTGCAAAAACTGTTTGCAATTATTTGGAAAGCGCCACAATTAAACCTGGAAAATTGGAGGAATAAGATGGCAATGGAAAGAATAAAACTGCATGAAAATAAAAAATTTGTAACGGTAGAACATGAAGGATCAAAGATAGATTTTTCATTGAAACCTTATACAGGTAATTTCTATGAGGTAAAGGAGAAAATCGAAAGAGATTGGTTAAGAGTGCCCACTCTTCAAGAAATTGTTTCTCTTATGTCTGCAGCTCCAGAAGTAATTGAGGAATTAAATGGCTCTAGAATTTTTGGTTATTCTGCACTTAGATATTTTACTGGCGGAAAAAAACATGGGGATGGGGAATTTGTATATATCCAGGATGATGCTTCAAATATAACACCAAGATCTAAAAACTGCAAAAGAGGGAATTTTTTAAGATATAATCCGGAAGCAAGGGAACTAAAATATGGTAGGTGGGGGAAACACCCCGTACAGCATTATATAACCGATAATGTGTGGGATAAGGAGCAAGCCTTTTTGGAAGATCTACTTGAGGAAACAGCACATGAGAAAATTAGAAATTTTGCTAAAAAGCAAACCCACTATAAATCCATTTTAGCTAATAGCGCAATAATCAACAATCTTTATACAGAAAGCGGAAGTATTTATATTCCTCTCCTAGAGGTTGGTACTGGAGTAATTAGGGGGGAAAAGACCCATGTAGGATGGGGAATATATGATGAGGGGGAACTTTATGATGTTAAACAGTTAGAGGTATACTTGGCAGAATTGGACCCCAATGGAGATTTTTATTCAAGAATAAAATGTAAGCCCTTGAAAACACCCGTATCTTTTGGTGTCAGACCTGAGAACCAATAACTTAGGCGTTTTAATAATTAGTCCGAGGTTGCTGCGGTTGGTCCCCATTTTTCTTCAGATTCTCATGTAAATGTTTGAAGTATTCTTCACTACTAGAGTTGGCCATTCTTTCGACGATTAACTCGGGGGTTGAATGAGCTAGCCTTCCTAACACGGGATTATGATCTACGATTAGGTTGTAGTTGCTGTCGAGGCCTTTTGCTTCGATTCCATCGATTCTTGCGTTCTTGGGAAGAGTTTTCTTGATTTCATGGCCGAGATGGGTTGCTAGGACCATAAAACAGTTCTTCTTGATGAAGAACTCTGCAGTGGAAGCGATTATCTTACCTGCTACTCCCGGTTCGGTTACGGATTCTATTTCGTCGGCTAAGATTAGAGTTTGATTTCCTGGGCGAATCTTTGACATTTGGGTTAGAAGTGTTTCAAATGCTCCCTTACTTGCCGAGCCTTTGTTCTTTGCGAAATAGTATACTTCTGAGAAGGTTGGAAGTTGGATTTCTCCCCTTATTGGAAGTCCTAGTTGGAATAGGGATATATTTTGTAGAATATGTTCGATTAGAGTTGTCTTTCCACCGCTATTAGCCCCTGTAAGTATTGAGCACTTGTGGAAATTGTCGAGTTTGAAGCTAACTGGCTGAGCATTATCTAGAAACATGTTTGATGCGTTTGAGAATGTGAGATGTTCTGCATGTGCTGGGAAGGTTGTGTTTTCTTGGATGAAATTTGCTACACCAAGACAGAAGTCTTCGATTAGTAGAAGTGTGGAGAGTTTTTTTAGCTTGATTGGAATTGTCTTTAGGCTTTCTGCGTGTCGCTTTATGTTTTCTGCGAGATTTGTGAATTCGTTTGCACTCTGTCTTTTTATTTGATCATCAAGTTCCTTTTGATCTATTTCTACAGGGATCTTTATATTGAAAATATGTTGAGATAGTCCGGTCTCTTCTATTGAATCTTCGATTATTTTTTGGAAAGTTGGAGGCATTTTACCCTCGCTGAGCATTTTTAGAAGAGAATCTCCAGAGATTGTTAGTTCTTTTACCTTGTTTGATATTTTTTCATTTATATCTTCTAAGACTTTCTCTACTTCTTCTATTGAGATTATCTTTCCCATTTTGCTATCTATTAGATTGAATAGAGGTTCTAGCTCTCTGAGAATTGTTTGGACTTCTTCTGAGGGGTTGGATTGTTTTATTATGTTGAAGTTGTCTTTCCATCCCGACAAGAGTTCGAGATATCTTTCAAGGTAAACATTATCTACAGAATCTATGAAAACTGTTTGTGGGAGCTGCTCTAAGGTCCGTTTGTAGTCATCACAGTTGATTACTTGAACGATATCATAGTTTTCTAGATCTTGAACGTCCCTTTCGGAAACTAGGAGCTGAACTGGGCAACTTAGATTCTTTAGATGGACAAATGTTGATTCATCTTCTGTAACAATTATGATTTCGTATTTTGGACTCCAAGTTTGTCTTGGTTTTGAGAGGTTTCTTAGAAAGGTGTTGTCTCCTTTAGTTAGTTGTTTGAAAAAGTATTGTCTTCTAAGGATTTCTTGTATTTGATCTGTAAATTGGAAGTAGTGCCAGATGTTTGAGGTTTCTGGGAATTTGAAGTTAGATGAGATTTTTGTGAGGACTTTTTGATGGATTGCCTTCGCGTCACGTGTTTTGAATATTGAATCTTTAGAGGGTTTTAGGTAGGATTTTGAAGTGCTAAATGGGGAAAGTTCATTATCCAAGATAAATTGCATCATCTCTCTTTTCATATAGGGGTTGGGCCAAAATTGTTTATAAGTACTTATGTTGTTTAGGATATATGTTGATCAGATTAATCTCTCTTGGATTGACTTCGTCTTGTATTTCTACCGCTTCCATGGAATCCGGATCTGCCGCCATTAGATGAAGAACTTCTTCGTGGGCCGTCGGATCTTCTAGGGCCGCCAAAGCTTCTACCGCCTTCGCTTCGTCTTGGACCTGAGCTTCCGCCACTTGAGCTTCTTCGTGGACCATCACTTCTTCCCCTGCCACCAAAGCTTCTTCCGCCAGATCTTCCGAATCCTCCACTGGACCTTCCACCGCCTCGGCTATTGCCTCCTCGGCTGAATCGTCCACCTTCTCTTCGGGGTTCAATTATTAATGATACTCTTTCAATTCTTGGGTTTTCTGCTCTTTCGATCTTCATTTCTGGATGACGTCTCTGAAGATTTGCGAAGTTATCATAATCTCTGCTTCCTAAAATGCTAATTGCGCTACCTTCTGCTCCTGCTCGTGCAGTTCTACCTATTCTATGAACGTGATCTTTTGCATCGCTTGCTACATCATAATTGTATACATGTGAAACTCCGCTGATGTCTAAACCTCTTGCTGCAACATCTGTACAGACTAAAACGCTTACGTTTGAGGAATCGAATTTCTTAAGAACTTGATTTCTTCTTGCTTGTGTAAGTCCACCATGAATTACTTGTGCATCGATTTTTTGTGCCCGAAGATTTTTTGTAACAAAGTCTGCGTTTCTTCTCGTATTACAGAAGATCATAACTAAGCATGACTTTTCATTCTTTAGTAAGTGAACTAAGAGTGAGAATTTTAAATTATCTTGTACGTCGTAGAAAACTTGCTTTAGTTTTGAAGTGTCTACATAGGACTTAACTGAGATTTCTGTTGGTGAATTCATGTATTTGTCTGCGAAACTTGCAAGGTCTTGTGTGATTGTTGCTGAAAATAATAGTGTTTGTCTCTCTTTTGGGCATTCTCTTACAATTTTTGCTACATCATCTTTGAATCCCATGTCCCACATTCTGTCTGCTTCGTCAAGAATTAAGGTTTTTACCTTGGATAAATCGATTGAATTTCTTTGTAAGTGATCAAGTAATCTTCCAGGTGTTGCAACAACAATATCTGAGTATGCAAGTCTTTTGATTTGATTTTCAATTGAAACTCCTCCGTAAACAGGTGTAACTTCTAGATCTTTATGGTATGCGAAGTCCTTAATTGCTCCTGCCACTTGCTCTGCAAGCTCTCTTGTAGGGGTAAGAATAAGTCCTTTGATTCCTCCGCCCTTTTCTGTTGACTTAATTAGTCCTGAACCGAAGGCTAGAGTCTTACCCGATCCGGTTGCGGAGCCAGCAATAACGTCTTTTCCTTCCATTATTAGAGGAATTGTTTTCTCTTGTATTTCGCTGGGTTCTGTAAACTTTTTTGCTGAAATTGTTTTCAACACATGTTCACAAAGTCCCAATTTTTCGAACTTTTCCATTGTTTTTCGAATAATTTGTCAAGAATTGTTTTCTTGAACGTAAGTCCCCACGACTTTCGTCCAAGGACTTTAACAAGCGGTGTTTTCCGCTTCAAATTAAATGTTTATTATAACTATGAGGGTTTTTGAGGGTTTTTAAGGCTGCTGGTTTGCTTGGTCTTTTGATTCTGCCTCTGCCTTTCCATGATTATACGCGTCTGCGAAAGCCTCCAGAGTATCTTGATTAATGGGTCTTGGGATGCCTAACATGGGAACTCTTACGGGGAATTTATCGCTTACTTCCATCTTATTTGTTCTTGGATTAAATATTGCTACCTGATCGAATTCAATAAATCCTTGGAGAACATCTCCTACCCTTCCATATGTTCTTGCGCCATTAAACTCATAATCTAAAAGCTTTCCAATATAAACTCCATAAATTGGGTGTTCTTTCTTACTTTCGGGAGTTATAAAAAATGCGTCGATGTTTCCTCTAGGCTTTTTAGGGGCGTCACCGCCATAAAAGCTCATATCAGTAGTATCGGTTATTCTTTCTGCCATTATATATTCTAAGAATTTCATCTTTTAAATCTATCTATTCTGTAGTTACTATAGAATGATTACTATTTAGCTTAGGGGAAGATTTATATTGATTGATCTTTTTTCTTTGATATGCCAAAGAAATGTCCTGCATGTAATAGTACTCGATATGAGAATATTGAAGGGAATTCTAGATGTGCTAGGTGTGGTTTTGTTAATAAATCTACAGAAAATATTGATAGTATGTGTGTTGAGGATTAGATTTATTCTTCTTTCTTAGCTTCTTCTACTTCTTCTTTTGCTTCCTTAATTTCTTCTTTTACCTCTTCCTCTTTTTTCTCTTCTTCCTTGTTTTCTTCTTTCTCGGAATTCTTTAAGTCTTCAAGTTCTTTTTCGTTGGATGATAAGGCTTTGCTAAAAGTGTCGATCATTTAGAAAATGTCAATGGTTATTAAATTTTAGATGTTTGAGATTTCTTCTTTCGCTAATTTCATTTAGCTTTATGTTACAGGTCCCGTTAATAGGGGTTCAGGAGAATCATATGTTTCTTCATTTTGTCGAGAGTTAACCGATGTTGATTCTGTGTGAGAAAAGTCATTGAACTCTCTTGGTTCTTATTCTCTCGCTCTTAGGTTCTCCTAGCTTCTTCTAACTCCTCTGTTTTCCTTATTTCAGAGTGCGATGCATTCATGCTTCCCATTTTTAAAAGATATCCGCAAGTCTGTTTGATTGCACTCTTGGCACTTCACAAGAACTTTATCACACGAGTTGGTTAAATGCTCTTCAATTTCCATTCTGAACTTTATTTGCTTGCATTAAGGACATGGGAGGCACTCTTTAGGACAGTCTTCATCTAGATGCTTCTACAGCACATTAATTGAGAACTTCTATGTTTTAGAACAACGGTTTGGACACAACTAAAGGCGAGCTTCACAGCTTTTTTACAAATGGAGATCAAGTTAATCATACTTAACAATTTTTTAGCAACCTGAATTTGAATTGGGACATTTAAACTCAAGAGAATAAAGCATTTCTTTATATAATTTGTGTATCTTGCCTGGCGTAGAAGTATACTTTTCACCACATGACTCATCGTCACAGATCATTCCCAACTGGTATGCGCATTTATAGCAAATAATATATTAGCAACTTTGACATTCAACTGGTCCAACCACGATGTAATTGCACTTAGGACATAT
>ENA-OREN01005627-OREN01005627.1-marine-metagenome-genome-assembly--contig:-NODE-5627-length-10321-cov-8.266888_pt1 | contig 10321 bp, 9 predicted proteins | sample MGYA00248624_ERZ508555 | MGnify/ENA primary metagenome ERZ508555 (study PRJEB26222, sample SAMN06267773) | marine metagenome | isolation source: Saanich Inlet, British Columbia, Canada | place...
CAACAACTGAATGCTAGTAAAAATGCATTTTCTAAGCTGCCTGTTCGGCAGTGAACGTTGCACCGGAGCAGTTGAACTTCTCGTTACCTTTCTAAGCTGCCTGTTCGGCAGTGAACTCGCGATTCCTGTCATCTCGAATTCGATTTTATTTCTAAGCTGCCTGTTCGGCAGTGAACGTTGCCGTAGCTGCGAATGCTAGAATCCCAAATTTCTAAGCTGCCTGTTCGGCAGTGAACTTTCAGATTTAACTGTAATATTAAAAGTGTTATTTCTAAGCTGCCTGTTCGGCAGTGAACACGAGTTCTGTGCAATAAAGGACTGTTAAAACAATAAAGTAGTATGGAAAAACAGGTTGATACCAATCATTTTCTATTTTGCTATAAGTTGTTGATATTAAAATTAATTTTTGAACGATAAAAAATATAGGTCAAAACATGAATTGAGATTGAGGAAACCCCAAAATAAATTATTTTGAAGAACTCATATTTTTTATGAGACGTAGGTCAAGGCAAGAGCGCATAAAGCGGATCATTGGCTGTGAATCATCAGTTTGATAAAAACTGAGCATAAGTTCATTAAATTCAAGTTTTCTTTTTGCAGGCAGGTTGATGGCAGGATATCCTGAACTGAGCAAAATCCCATTCATCATAAAACGCCCCATTCTTTTATTGACATCAAAAAAGAACTGGTTTTTTGCAAAGACCAAAAACACATAAATTGCCCGATCATAAATATCCTGGATTTTATTTATGGAAAACCGCAATTTTTCAAATAAATCCGTTAACTGAATTGCATCCGGAGGCAGATAATCTGTTCCGGCAATGGTCACACCGCTTGTACGAAATTCCCCCCATTTCAAAGCTTCTTCCAAGGCAGCAATTGCATGAAGCTCACAGACAAATGAAACACTCAAAGTAAAGGAATTATTTTTGAGTGCAGAAAAAAGGAATTTCCAGGCATGCCCCTGATTTACAGCAATTTGCTGATCTCCCAATTTATGTCCGCCAACCGTAATTCCTTCCAACAACGTTTGAATTTCCGGTAGCGTAAAATTTAGTCCTTCCAGCAAAATCGCGTCTTGCACAAAAACCGCAATTTCGCGCTGTGCCAGCATCAAGGCTTTTTCTTTATCAGGTTTAATATTCCAATATTTTTCGGTAATCATGTTTTGAATTTTGCTTTATCAACAAATCATGTGACGTGAATTTGATTATTATCCCCACTCCATTTTTCAAGGAAAACTTATTCTGGAAGCTGAATTAAAACCATGGAACGGTAGCAGGTTTTCCGGAGTAACTGCAACTTAAACCGTAACAATTAAAGACTCCGCCGGAAGGATTATTCACTAGCTCCATTTCAACAAAAAGCCGGAATCTGTTTTTTTGCTTGGAAGAAAGACTAACCATATTGATAAAAGGCAGTTTTGTTTCTTTGTCTTTGAAGCTCGAATAATATTCTAATGCTTGTTCGAGAGACTCACCTTTCCTTTTGGCACGTCTTTTAGCAAGACGAAGAGGATTGGTGTTAAACTGCTTTCGTGAGAAAACAGCAAACTGTTTCACACTTTCCGGCACTTCTCTAATAGAAGTACTGTGAGTATAATCCGAAAGTCGATTTAACCACTTTAGAAGATTGAGCTGTTGCAGTTGTTTTTCTGTTTGAGCAAACAAACGCAACTTTGCCCCCAGCGGAAAATTTCCCTGTTTGTATTCCGGAAAAGAAACCCCAACTTCTGAAGTGTCAGTTTCAGTTTTGTTTTCAGTCAATGCAAGATGTACTTGTTGAAAGACCTTCTCCCAGAGAAAGCCGAGATTGGCCTCCACATTTTGAATAATGGTGATCTCTTGGTAGTAGTCCATAAGTTTCCTTTATTTGTCACTCTCACCAAAGACACCACCTCGTACCAGTACAGCCATCACATAATGCTCTGCTTCAATCTCAATGGAATCGCCCCTGGCCCATTTATCAAAGAAGGTGTAGAAGTCCTGTTTATCTTTTGGAGTGCGATATGCTTTGCCCAGATTGGTTACCGATCCGTAAGGCTCAACCGCAATCGGTCCTGCACCTGATTGTGGATCAGAGAATTCCGGATACCAAGTATCAATGCTACGCAAGGCATTACCAATTTTTTGTGAGTGTATGGCAGCATTTTCGTTAATGGAATAGAGAATTTTACTTTTCTTACTCTTACTGTTTCCTTTATCTAGGACTAATTCTTCACTCGGATAGACCTCTTGTGCTCGACCTATCTGAGCAAAACAGCTAATCTCCAACAGTAGAAAATCTTCATCACTAGCAAGTGCTGTAGCAATACGTTTTCCCAAACTGTTCACTTCTGTATTATCCTCAATGAAATCACTAGTACTAAATTTGGTGGCATCAAAACTCCAAGACTGTTGTGAGCCGCTATTAAGTGCCTTAACCTGTACCTCTATATTTTCAGCACCGACTCGGTTACGCCACAAGAAACGCGCATTTGCAATATTGTGCGCATAACGTCGGCCAAGCTCATCAAAGTTTCCTCGATCAATATAATCCTTTGCTGCTTCAGCATAGCTCTCTTTGAATGCAGGATTATTGCAGGCAGATGGCTTTGTGATGCCACCAAGTACTTTTAGAGTGAATTGAAGATTAACTGTATCCTGCTCAGGATTAAGTGAACACACGTCAACTGTTTGCAAATTCGGTTTTTCAACCTCTGCATTTAGTTTTACAGGATCTTTGGTGATTGCTGGTTTCAAACGGTTGGAGATAGTACCTCGAACAGATTTTTCAATCAGTTTGAGCTTACTAACTTTACCCTTATCTGCCCAAGTTGTTCCGTATAGATAGCCATCTGATGGTACCAGTTTTTTTTCAAATGCCAGTACTGATACTTTGCCGATTTTTATTTCGCTGTTTGTCGTCATAATACTTCCTTTCAATTGTGTGTTATACTAAGTTTGTTAAACAATTGGATTGTTGGCAGAGGTAGAGATTTTTTTTAGTATCAACATGATAGCACCACATAATATCTGCCAATGTACGAATACGGTGTGGCATGATGAACTCACCAAGTGTAACCACGCTTTCTGCAAATCGGTGAGGTGTTTTGGGGTCGCGTTGATTTTTCGCTTCACCGAGCTCACTGATCCCATGAAAACCTGTGGCTATGGGTACAATCCAACCGGCAGTTTTGCGTTTACTTGTCCAAATAACATTCCCTTCACCATCCTTTTCACAACTGTGGTGAATAGCTAGATAATCCAGCAAGGCATCCATTATATCTACACCATCTTCCATCGTCTCTTTCAATAGTTCACGGCGCTGTATAATGGCGTAACCAGGCATTAGCTTTCTGGTTAGTTTCCGTAGGTCTGTACTGTTTCCTTCTTCTAACTTTAAAGTGAGAGGTAATCCGAAGTTGAGAATGTCACCTCCTGCAATCTTCAATTGACTATTTAGAAGATGAGAAATTTTATCCAAAAACCCTGACTCACTATCCTTGTCAACTCCACTGTACTCTACCAATAGCGAGCAGTCGAGATGACAACGCGCCTCTTCGATAAAGGCAGTTCGTTCACCATTTTTGTCAAGTGGATTTCCTGTTCCAACAATAGAGTGTACGAAGTCACCTCTACCTTTGTAGGTTTGCAGATCACAATGATGGCTAATTACAGCAGTCGCCTTGAAATTCAGCTCAGAAAAACCATTTGCAACCAGTTTTTTTTGCAGGGCATGGGTTGAGCCAAGCCAAGCTGTCATTGCAGGAAAGCCGATTGTGAAGGGACTGGATAAAGCGTTCGCATTTCTGACATTGATGTGAGGTAGTAGTAGCAGTTGAGTTATATCGCCAATCATCGCAGAGCCTCCTTATTTTTCTCTACTATCTCATTTATTTTTATCCACTCTGCCTCTCCTAATCTGATCGCTTGTCTGCCTAAAGTTCTTTCATATGAGCGTATAATCCATTGACTAATTTCTTTGCTTAATTTGTCTAACCATTGATCGTCCTTATCTCGTTCTAGCTCGTAACCATTACAGATCCAGATCAGCTGATGCTTCTTCAGGTTGGATGATTGTGCATGGTACTGGCTATCGGCAACAGCCCTAACCGCCCACATCTTATCAACAATACGGTCGAACAGTTCTTGCAGACGATAATCCCTTCCCTCACGAATATTAATGTTGTTGTAGCCAGTTTTGAAAATTTTATGCAATGCATAAAAAATTTCACGACTCTCATAGTAATGATGAGACTCAGTGAAAAAGTTGGTTTTAGGGAAGTGTATGTTGCGTTGTTTAATGGAGGGAGGCAACGAGGAAAGCAGATGTGCTTTCCCATGATTTTCCGTATTCAATCTACTAATATTCCAAGGATTATCGCCTCCATAACCTATTGTTGTTATGTTGTATATCTCAGCAAATCCAAATTCTGAAAAATCATTTTTTTTCTTTAACTCTCGAAACTCTTTAGTTGCATCAGAAAAACGGATAGTATCAATTCGCTCTCTCATCGCAAAAATCATCCCTGAATTTGTGAGTAGAGAAAGTAGATGATAATCATCAGCTACAGGAAAATAGACCTGTTTTATTTTCGAGCTTGTTGAAATGTTACACGCTGGGGTTATAATTGAAAGAAAGCCTTCTTTTAATTCTTCAAATTGAACACTCTTTATATTCAGCAATGACTTTGCCAAGTCAGTTTCTAATTCTATGTGACTTATTAATTTATCACCATCCAACATTATTAAATTCACAAACTCATCAACATCCAATTCACCTGCATTACCCAAAGAATCCAACTTTGATTTAATACTCCCAGTTCTCATAAAACCATCAGAGTATTTTTCTGATTTGCAAATAACAGGAGTCACGTAAGTGCAGTTTTTTTCATTCTTTGGCCCTACACCTGTACTTGGATGAGTAAACTTGCTTGGGTGTGTTGCAGTAGCTCTGCTTCCCGCCCTTTTGGCTGCTTTTGGCAACCACTCTTCAAGAGAAAAAATATAATCACATTCACGTTGAAGATTTACCAACTCTTCATCACTCGTGGATGCGTTTGTTTTATTCTTAAGCCAGGTCTCTTTTCTGTTATCAAAAAAAGTGGATATTGCTGGATCTAACATTTAAAACCCTCGTTAACATTTTTATTGCTGAGATTAATATACCTCGTCATGCGAACCTATATTAATTAGAATCATCTCTTCTTCAACTTTTTTAATGATCAAAACAATTCTATACTCATAAGTTATAGAACAGGCATAATATTGGCTTAGATCACCTGACAATTTATGTGTCTTTAGTTTCTTATCAAAAGGATCATTTCTCAGTCTCTTTAATACCTCTCCATATTTACTGATCAAGTTTCTATGTTGCTTAAAAAATTTCTTCTCACTTCTTTCGTATTGAGAAGTTTTAAGTAGTTGCATTTTTCAATTCTTGTATATGAGCATCTATATCGGTAATTTTTGAAACATTTCCAATTAAGATATCATCTTCCGAGTTTTTTACTTCATCCAAAAATAGCTCCTTTTTTGTCAATGTCTCTACTTTTACTCCTTTGAAACTATTCAATAGCCACAATATTTTCTCAATTAAATTATCTTGTACTTCAACTTTTAAAGTTTGCATAAATTTCCCTTTCTAAATCTTGATCAAACCAAATTGATCACTATATTGATATTGCAAATTATCACGAGCCACAAAATTGAGTTCCCCAAAACGCAACGATGCAACTCTTTTTGAGATTTCTTTTTTCTCTGCTATCTGATCTAACGCAGAACCGTATTTCCTTGACAACCAAAGGTTTTGCTGTTCTTTTTCAGCTAGTTTAACATGGGAGACACCCAATATGCTCTCTCGATTGACAGGATGTCCTTGCTCATTTTTTTCTGCGAAATAATATTGTTCACTTTCTGGATCATAAACATAAAACAGGTTGGTACTTTTTTCACTTTTTCTAAAAGGATTCAGTTGCTGGGATAGAGCGGTTAAAAACCATGCTCCATGCAGATACCCCTGTAAAGATTCTGGTCCAAACCGCTGGTAACTTGCAAGCTCAGATTGGATAACCGCATGCTCCAAATCAACTAAAGACCTAGTATAATCTAGATTATCTTGTTTTTTAATTCTGGGTATAGCATCCAGTCGTTGTTTTATATCAGCTATATTTATCAAGTTGTTTAAGTTATGATTCTCCAAGATTACTTTTTCCTCATAACCAGGACGATTAAAATACTTTTTAAGTGGCTCATCGCCAGCATTAAATGCCTTCCAGTTAAACTGCATCAATGCAATGTTGGCTTTATTAACCTCTCCAACACGATGTCTGCGTACCCTGCCTGCAAGTTGAATGATAGAACGGAAAGAGGATGGCTCAATCACCGCCCAGTCAAAATCATGATCTCTCCCAACTTCCTCAACAGGGGTTGCTACCAGAATGAAGGTCAGATTTTTTGCCTTACAGCGACTCAAGTGTTTACGCACAATCTCATTTCTGAGTAATGCAGGTTGTTCTTCTGGTTGTTCATTATGCCTCAGAACCGAATCAAGGTGTTGCTCTTGTTGATGACGCAACAATAATACCTGTTGGCTGTGGTAAGCCATTGCCCTAATTTCGTGCTCAGCATCAGACTCATGCTGGAGCAGATATTTTGTTAGATCGACACAAGGGTTTATATTCGCCATACGTACAACACCGAAAGATAAAGCAATACCTGTCTGGCTATCTATACAATGGTGCTGAAAGTGCTTAGCTAAAAGAGCCTTCTTGATGATTGAAAAATATCGTTCCTGTTTTGCCTCCACCTCTTCATTCTCAATCTCTGTCAGCATCAATTTGCACTCAATAATTTCTGCTTTACGTTTGGCTGGTTGTTGCTTAAGTTTTTCGACTCGTTTATTAACAAATGCTACATGAGATTTACGATAATTCTCAATCACATCTAAACTACTACTGTTTATAGTGTGAATTTCAGTGCTGAATTCATCTATCCAAGCACAAACAATCTCGTTATTTGCTTCTCTTGTTTGAGAATATATCTTCCACCCTTTATTGTAAGCGTGTAGATAGCCCTCCGCTAAGTCAGGTGGAATAGTTGCCGAAGAGATCATCACCTTTCGTCCTAACATTGCAGCTAAGTGAATTAATCTACCAATGGCAATCAAATCTGAACCTGTAAAATCATCTATCTCATCAATCACCAAGTCAGATGACATTAGTCTTAAAGATGGCAAAATATATCTACCGCCTCTTCTGGTCTCTGTCGCAGCAATTATATGATCTATGGTACAAGTTAATACTGGGGCAAAGAGAAACTGCCGGTCCTTCTCTCTAATCAAAACCGTTGCTAGTTCTTCTTCTGGAATATCGCAATCATAGTCAATATATTCATCCAGGAGAGGCTGTGCCGATTCGGAACCAGAATGAACAGCACCAAATTCATTTACCTCTTGCTCTAATGCTCTATCCTGAAAATGTAACTCTGTTACCGCTTTGGAACCGATCAAAACAGCGAGTTCGGACTCATCTAAACCAACTCTTTTGCGGTACTCATCACCAGTTTGTAGGGTTAATGTCCTTAACCCCAATGCCAATGTATAGCGCAGACTCTCTCCATCATCGGAAAGGGATCGCATTATTTTTGCGTTGGCAAAGGTTTTGCCACAGCCTGTACTTGCCATGTTGACAGCAAAAAATCCGTGCTTTGTCTCAAGCTTACTTTTTTGCACTTTTTTTATCTGCTCAACTGCTTTGTCTTGCCAGGAAAACGCTTTAGGGCTATGTTTTTTAAGAGCTAGAATGTCATTTGCTACGGGCATTGAATTCTCAAAAGTAGGAAGTAGATAGGCGGTTCGTAATGCGCTTTTTGACACACCAACGAGATGTTCATCCAGTTTCTGTTTAAGCTGTTTAGTTGTTCTATCTGTATTTGCGAATAATCCAGTACTATCATTCCAATTCATATCTGTGCCTTTAGATGAGTAGTGGTGGTCACCTAACATCAAACAGAGTCGTGCATGGTGCAGTAGTAATCGATAGTTACCTGAGTTGATCATAATCTCAATCTTTTGCTGTTGTTCCTGTAGTCGTTGCGCCCATTTTTTTAGCTGCTTTGTCCACCTGGAAGAGTTACTCATCAAACCATTCGGAAATAGAAAACAAGCCCCTAACCTTTGCTGATACTCATCTTCATCATAATGGTTTTCATACCCCCACTCTTTGGTAATTCGACTAAGAATAGTGTCTATATCTGGTGCGCTCTCACCTCTCCAATCATCTTCACTCAATGGTAACCGATGATGCGACACGATCAACCAGGCCACAAGTTTTGCGAGTGGTGGCAGTTCATGTAGTGGTTTCTCCTCTTGAGTAGACAAATAAGCAACAATCTTTTGCTCATCTAATTCGATGTTGATCAAACAGTTTAACCAGCCTCGATCAGATTCTCTTTCATTAAGAGCAACCAATGCGCTGAGTAATAGACAAGATATCCATTCATGTCGAATAGGATCACCAATTCCTTTATTGTGTTTTAACTTATCTTGAAATAGTGCAGTTGCTTTCCCCCAATCATGCAACAATGCAGAGACTGCGGTTAATGCCTGAATCATCGGCAAGGTATGCCATTCGTTTTCTTTTTGTGAGTAATTTGATTCTCTATGTGTTCTATTCACCGGAACAACCCCCTGATTATTAAATTTTCTCCTACTCCCTACAATCCAGACAAGTTCACTTCTGCTGCGACTCCTAATCCAGAGGCAACTGACGGCAGTGTTTTTGCTGGCGGTTTTACGTAGTAGTTTCTTTACAGCCTGCAATCCCTCATTGGTAATTACTGTCTGCCAGGTTCTGCTACCAATACGGTTGGCAAAAGCATCCAGTACCCTGCGGGTTTTCGGAAGTGATTTTTTCTCGCATTCAGCTACAAAAGTGACCATCATAATTGTTCCACCTTTGAGCACACGTTTTTCACGCTTTCAAACATAAAATCCAAAGCCTTATGTTTTGTGAAATTTAGTAAACATTGTTCCCGAAATTCCTGTTCACTTGCGCTTTCCTTGGCACAAATGAAAGCCCATGGAAGTATGAGCGTATCTTTAACTAAATCTGCAACATCAAAGACTAATGCGCCTCGACGTGTTTTTCCATGCATCACCGCAAAACCATGTGGAATTCCGAGAACCCATAATGTAGTTGCCGCAAGTCCGTAAGCCAGATAATTTCCGTGATTTAAAAAAGGATTTGCCTGATCAACGCTTTCATGATCACGGACAAAATCTCCTAGTTTGGTACGCTGTGCCGCAATTTTATAGAGTCGTTTGGTGAGTTGTGCCTCTGTTAACAACAATGCTGTAACATTTGGACTTTGCTCTATTTTTGTCGAATATGTAGCAAGTCCTGTTTGAATATCTGGATCATCTGTACTAAAACCTTCATTCAGCAAATCCTTGTCTTTGCTCCAAACTTTGTTTAGATAATCCAATCGTGACAGTTGGAATTGTTTGGCGACTTTGAGTCTTTTTGCAGGATCAAACCAAAACGACATCCAATTTTGCACATATTCAGTTGGACGATATTCACTTTGCGGTGATAACCATTCAATTTCATTTGCCATCAAAAGCGGTGTGCCGCCACCGCCACTAAAGCCAATCAAAACTCCTGCAGAGGCCAGCATTCTGACTGCAGCCTGCGTGATTGAAGTGCCGAGTCCTAATAAAAGAACAGTTGTATTAGCAATCGGGATATTCCAATATTGCTTCTCTTTTTCCTCTTCTGTTAGATAGAGTACACGACCATCTTTTTGCATTACACGGCATTTTTCCAGATAGTAAATATTTGCTCTTTTGGAATGCAGAATTGCTTTGAGGTCAGTCAGTGCTTGCATAGTACTAAATTACGTAAGCAAATTAACTTGGATGGAAAAATTCTATCGGCAATTATGTGAATGTTCCGCTCAAAGAAGAAGCAAAGCATCAATTGAAGAAGCATCTCATCACACAATAGCGTAAACTAACCTAACTATAATTCAGAGTTTGCAAATAATCAACCCTCTAGATTGAGAAACGATAACCAACGCAGGAACACAAAAAACTACACATTCTCATTTCAATAATATCCAGTACAACCCCACCAGTTTTACTTGTTTAAGTCCTGTTTTTAAAATGATTTCTGGTAGTGTTCCTGTAGAAAGGCTAGAATGATACGGGAAATTCGTGAAGATATATTGCTGTACTAAACCAAATTTTTGAACCAAATAAACATGAGCTCATTAGCAAAAGCCTACGATCCTCAAGCCTTTGAGAAACAAATTGCAGAGCAGTGGGAGTCAAGTGGAGC
>ENA-OREN01005628-OREN01005628.1-marine-metagenome-genome-assembly--contig:-NODE-5628-length-10320-cov-2.959777_pt1 | contig 10320 bp, 8 predicted proteins | sample MGYA00248624_ERZ508555 | MGnify/ENA primary metagenome ERZ508555 (study PRJEB26222, sample SAMN06267773) | marine metagenome | isolation source: Saanich Inlet, British Columbia, Canada | place...
TGCGGCAACTTTGAGTCCGGAAAAGAAATTAGGCAGTGCAGCAGGAATCATCAGCTTCTTGAACGTCTGCCACGGCGATGCGCCCATCGTGCGGAACATGTCGACCATCTCTTGATCGACTGATCGCAAGCCAGATACAAGGCTTATAACGATTGGGAAGAAGGTGAATAGAACGATCACGATAACTTTCGACCGCATGTCTGCACCAACCCAGATGATGAGCAACGGTGCGAGCGTGATGATGGGAATCGTTTGCGAGGTGATGATGATCGGGTACACAGATCGTTCGACTGTGCGTGACCAAACAATCCCCGAAGCGAGAATTACCGCAAGGGCTATGGAAAATGCGAACCCAACAACCGTTTCCGACAAAGTGACCCGTGCGTGCTTCATCAAAAAGCCAAACTCACCAGAAATTTCAGTGGCGATCACGCTCGGCGCTGGCAGCAACCAACGTTGCACATCCATCACATCAACCAACACTTCCCAAGCGACCAATAGCGCGACGATCAGGACGATTGCAGGTAGCCATTCGATTAGCCGGCTGCGCAGATTAGAAAACAACTTCATCGAGTCATCTCCTGATCACCCAGCGAAGCCATAATTCGCTTCTTTAATTCGATAAATTCAGGGCTGGTAGTTGTGTCGCCGTTCGTTGTGGTGCCGTCTAGATCAATTGAAATCTCATCGATAATTTGCCCAGGATTAGACGACATCACCAGCACACGATCGGCAAGCAGAATCGCTTCTTCCACATCGTGAGTAACAAGCACAACGGCCTTGTTGGCTGTGTCGAGTACGTTCAACAACCAGTGTTGCAACGACCTACGAGTAATCGCATCAAGAGCGCCAAACGGTTCGTCGAGAAGTAGCACCGGGTTGTCAGGGAGCACCGCCCGAAGTAAAGCAACTCGTTGACGCATCCCACCAGAAAGCTGCCACGGCATCGAATCAAGTACATCGGCGATTCCGAACGACTCGGCTAACTTCTCAACAGCAGCGTTCGATTCATTAGGACGGACGCCACGTATCTCCAGCCCCAGTCGACTGTTTTCAGCGACTGTTCGCCACGGCAGAAGTAAATCTTTCTGCTGCATGTACGAAACGTTCCCAAGCCGATCTGAACGATTGGTCATCCCGTCTGCACTGATCATGCCATCTCGTGGAGACAACACCCCTGATATCAAATTGAGAATCGTGCTCTTGCCGCAACCTGAAGGACCTACCAGCGCAACGAATTCACCACGCTCGACGGCTAAGTTGACGTTCTCAAGAATTGGAGCATCTTCATAGTCGAAACCGACACCCGAAACCGAAACGAGCGCGCTTTCATCGACGCTGGAAGCACCATTGTTCGTTCGAGTTTCTGTATTTGGTCGGGCCGAGCTCATCGTTCCTGCGTAATCCCCAGTCAGTCGTTATCTGGGTAATCTTCGCTTGGATGTGGCACTCGGCCGATTTCCTACGCTGGCATTACCCAGATCAGGTTCAAGGGTTGGCAGAGTATTGCGTCTGCCCTCTCAGCCCGGCTACCCGAGCTCCCCGTGTGTTGGTCGCTATGCTGCGATCAACACCGACAAAGCGTTGCTTCGTCTATGGCAAGTTTTGCAACCAAACAACTCAATGTCAAATCGTCCAGTATTTCCTCACCTCGCCGAGTTTGCGGCTTCATGCTGGGGCAGCTAGAATGCGCATATTCCAGTTTGGAAGCGCCGAATAATGTGCAGGAAACAGCCGTAGATTTTGGGAACTAGCTCTCTCTCACCAAAAGAAAATTTCGCCCGGGCAATTCGCTGCCCCGACGAAGAGATCAATCTCGGCGCGGCTAGCCTCTACGCAGCCTCCAATGAATTCCCCGAACTCGACGTAATCGCCTACCAAGGTCGCATTGCCCAGTTCGGCTCCAAGGTCAAATCCCGGCTCGCAGCTAAATACTCGAACTACGATTTCGTTGGCGCTATGCACGAAGTGCTCTTTGATGAAGCCGGATTCACTGGCGATTCAAAAGACTACTTTGACCCAAACAATAGTCACCTCAACGAGGTAATCGACCATCTCAAAGGCAACCCTGTTGCCCTATCCATTCTCTACATCGAAGTGGCTCGAGTAGCGGGAATGGCAGTCGACGGAATATCGCTTCGCAAGCACTTCGTCGTCGCCATCGGTACGGGTGAAGACAGGATATTCGTCGATCCCTTCCACAACGGCGGTCTCCTCTCTCGCAAAGAGTGCATCACCAACATCCTCGGTAAAGACCGAATCAAGAACGGCGACTTCGACGATCTGGAGCGAAAGTTCCTAAACCCGGCACCGAAACGAGCAATGCTCCGTCGATTGCTCAGCAATCTCAAAGTCGCTCACGAAAAGCACAAGAATTACGAACTTGCGCTCTCAGCTTCAGAACGTATTCAACTACTCGATCCTTCCAACCTCCGAAACCTCAGCGAACTCGCACACCTGCAGACAAAAGTCGGCAACTTCGGAGACGCAGTCGATTCTCTCACCCAATTCCTCGAACGTGCTCCTGCTGGTTCCAACACTGAACAAGCTGAAAGCGCACTCCGCAAGCTAAAAGCTCTCACAGCACGTGGCAGCGACGAATCACCCGAATAATCTCCCTTCAGGATTGCTGGAAAAAATACCAGCGAAAATAGCGGAATCAGCGAAAACCGCTTCCGCATACCTGACGTATTCTCTATTGGTTACCTGAACGGCTAGATGAATTCGCGCACGGCGAATGCACTGCACGGTCGGTCGGGTCCTAATTGGACGAGGTGCCGCTTGAATTACCAGGATCTAGAAGATCTGGAACTGCTTGCGAAGATCAGTGAAAAAGATCGAGATGCTCTCGCGACTTTGTACGACAGGTACGGTCGGCGGGTGTTCGCGCTCGCAGTTCGGATGCTCAACGACCCAGTTGGATCGGAAGAAGTAACACAAGACGTGTTCATGAGTGTGTGGCGTCGCGGAGCGACCTACACAACGAAAAAGGGAAAATTCACAACTTGGTTGTTCTCAATTGCACACAACAGAACAATCGATGAGCTTAGAAAACGACGCAGGGATCGAAGCCGAGAAAACGACGACATAGACGACCATTTGAACATCCAATCGGGAGACGTTTCTCCTGCCGATGCTGCGGTCGCCCAATCTGAATACGCAAAGATCCGTGAAGCAATGAAAAATCTTCCTGAAGAACAACAACAAGTGGTTGAACTCTCCTACTTCAAGGGGCTCACCCAAACTGAAATTGCAACAAAAACCGGCCAACCGCTCGGCACGGTCAAAACACGAATGCGGTTGGCATTGAAAAAGTTACGCACGGCACTAAGTGCTGAAATGGGCGCGCAAGTATGACCGAAACTAAAGACAATATTGAACTAAACGACGACATGGATCAGCGCTTCGAAAACCTCTCTGCGTACGCTCTCGGTGCACTCGACGATGCAGAAGCACGCGCCGCAGTCGAACACCTAATCGAGCGATTCCCAGAAGTTCAGGCTGAATACGAAGAACTCTCAGAAGTCACCGACTATCTGGCAATGAGTGTTCCTCCAGTCGAGCCGCCTGCCCATCTCAAAGCCAACCTTCTGAAGATGATTGAAAAAGAATCGGCGCCTTCACTCGTCCAGCTAAAAGCCGCTGAGTACGCAGCAAGAGGCTCTCTCAGAGCACCATGGTGGCAGCGCGCCTTCCAGTCAGGACTGGCAACTTCTGCTGCGGCTGCGGTTCTCGTTCTAGTCGTTGCGGGAGTTCTCGGCTACCAGAACAACCAGCTTGGCAACGAAATCGATTCCCTCCGATCCGATCTCACTGCCGAGACTGTTCTTGTCACCAATCTCCAAAGCGAACTTTCCACCACGATGACCGACTCAGAAACCAAAGTGGCGTCCATGAAATCGGAAATGGAAGTGATGGAAGATGAGTTCGGTGCAACCAATGAAATGGTGGTTCACCAAGAAGAGATGGTTTCAGAACTCGCAACTGCCAATAACGCCCTACGACAAGCGCTAAGCGACAACAATCGCCTCATGTACGTCGCTATGAAAGAGGGCTACCAAGTCGAAAGCTGGCTTGCGAGCAACACTCAGCAAGTCACCGCAACCGAACCAGCCGCTTCAGGACTCATCGCAGTTCGAGTCGTTGGCAACGAGGCAGTGTTCCAGGTTCACGGTCTACCCCAGCCTCAACCCGGCCACGCCTACACGCTGTGGCTTATGGGAAATGGCAATCCAACTCCGGTCGCTCAATTTGAAGTCAGTGAAATCGGTTCGGCCAACATTGCTTTCCTTCTTCCCAACCCGCTTCAGTTCTACTCGAGCGTTAGGGTGACTCAGGAACAGGTAAACCAAATCGGAAACGATCCGTCTGGCACGATGGTTCTATCTGCTGAAACGAACTGATCGCTTACGGTCAAAACAGGGAATTCTTAGAATCTGATCACTCGCCTACCGATTTGTGCAGGTAAGTAATCAGACGATTCGAGTTGAATCTAGTGACGACCGATTCAGATACTAAAACTTGGGTATGTGATCGTTGCGATGCCGAGCTCGTTGATTTGCACTGCAAACTGCGGTGCGATTCGTGCGGCTTCATGCGTGATTGCAGCGATCCGTAAGCACCCGAAACTACTACTTTCCAACACCGCTTCCATGTATCGTGAAGACCTACCTTAGGTCACAATTTCGAACATGATCATTCGTACGCGCCGAACATTTTCGCTATCAGCTCTCGCACTTATCACAGCACTACTTGTAGTGTCGGTCCTTGGCTGCTCAAGCGAAGATCCGACGCCCGTGCCGGTCGAACCGACCGTAACCGCTTCTGAAGCAGTTGACCTATCGCGTGCAGCAATGACCGCCCTCGATAGTTTCAGCTTTCAACTCACCCACGAATCAGGACACACAACTCTTTCCGGCGCACTGGAACTCAGCCGAGCAGGTGGACTTGTAGCCACCAACGGACTCGATCTGGAAGCAGAAGCCAACATCGGTCGAGCATTCGTGCGAGTCGAAGCCATCGTGATCGATGAGCAAACATGGATGACCAACCCGCTCACCGGCGTATGGTCGGAAATCGCTCCGGAAGACAGCCCATTCTCGTTCCTAGACCCCGTAAAGCTAGTCGCCGATATTCTTGGCGATACGCAGCAAGCGTCATATCCAAATCCAGCACCATCCAACGGAGAAATCCAAATCTCCGGAACTATCCCAGCGCAGTCACTGGCAGCTCTCGTCGGATCGGTCGACCCCGATGCCATTCCAGAAGTTACGCTTTCGTTAGACTCGGGAACCAACCGCCTGAACAAGATCGTCATCTCCGGCCATGTCCAACCTGAAGACGAGGACGGTACAATCCGCGTAATCACGCTTTCAGAGTTCAACAAGCAGGTTTCGCTCGAGCCGCCCATCTAACCGATGTTCACCAAACTCCGGCAAATAATCTCCCCCTACAAGCTGCTGCTGCCGCTCTGCTTCGGCGTGTTCATTGCCGCCGATGATCAAACGGTAGTCGTAACTTTATTACCCGACATGCTTGCCGATCTGAGAGTGGGAGTTTCGGAACTTGATCGCGCCTCGTGGTCGATAACCGGTTACCTAATCGGCTACACCGCCGCCATGCCGCTCATGGGGCGTATTTCCGACCGCACCGGCTATCGTCGAGCATTCTTGCTGGCGATGGCGGTCTTCACACTAGGTTCAGCATTAGTTGCTGTATCGCCCGATATCCCGCGCTGGCTCTACGGCGGGCCGCCTGAGTACAACTGGCTAATTGGAACACGAGTTTTCCAAGCAATCGGCGGCGGAGCCGTAATACCGATTTCAATCGCAGCCGCCGGCGAATTGGTTGATGGCAAACACCGGGCAATCGCATACGGTCTAATCGGTGCTAGTGCTGAGGCAGGTGGAGTTTTCGGACCTCTTTGGGGTGGTGGAATTACTACTTGGATGTCATGGGAATGGGCGTTCTGGTTGAACATTCCGTTCACAGTAATCGCAGCAATATGGATTCTTCGCAACCCTCCGGGTAAGCGAAACGCAGTGAAGATCGACTTGCCTTCAGCAACTGTTTTCGCAGCCTTGCTTTCGTTGCTGACAATCGGATTAGTCAGGGTCGGCGAACCAGACGCGCTCATGGCGATTTCGCTGGGTGCGTCGGTAGTCCTGTTTATCTTGTTGGCTGTTTTGAACAACCGATCACAAGACCCGTTGTTCCCAAAACGGCTCTTCCAGCTCCCATCATTCAACTACTCCAATCTCACCCACTTCCTTGTTGGAGCAGTGCTGATCATCGGAATGGTCACAGTGCCGCTAATGGCAGCATCAGTCTTTGGAAAATCGCCACTTGAAGGCGGCTTACAGCTACTGAGAATGACCATCGCAATTGGTATCGGCGCAGTCGCCGGCGGTTATGTGACCCAGCGATACGGCGCCAGAATTCCTTCTATCGTTGGACTGCTGATCACGACCGCTGGATTCCTACTGCTAGCCAGTTGGACAATCGACATCGCAGAACCAGCGCTCACGATTCATCTGGCGATCACAGGACTCGGACTAGGATTACTTGTCTCGCCTATTGCTGAAACGGCGCTCTGGGGCGTTCAGACCGATCAACGTGGTGCAGCATCATCATTGCTCAGTGTTTCTCGAATGGTTGGGATGACTGCAGGTCTCGCGGTGATGACGGCTCTTGGCACAGTTCAGTTCCAAGATCTCGTTGCGGACGTTCCGGCGTTCTCGCTCGATCCAGATGTGCAAAAACAGATTCTCGACAGCGCCACCCACGCCGGAGTGACAGTCTTCACCCGCTTCTTCTTGTACGGAGCGATCATCTCGGCAGCAGCACTAATTCCGGCATGGCTAATGACGAGATCTAGGCCGACTGAATAGACAGCTACGAACTAATCAGCCGAGCTCGAAGCTTCCCGCTTCTGCTCTGCCCTGCGCTCGGCCTCTAGCCGTTCAAGGTCGTACGATCCGTGATCGACGTACGTCATAGCGTCGGCAAGTGCTTTGTGACCTGCCTTGTCCCGAATCAACTTGTGCATCTCCTGACACACACGTCGGTAGTCAGGGTGTCCCTGCTGAGAAGTTCGGAGCTCCAGCATGTGGAACGCTTCTCGAGCGTTGAACTGCATCGAATATCGAAGCTTGAAACCGAACGGCACAACGTACTGAGACACGTCAGGACCATGCTCGTTCATCACAGTCTCGTGGAAATCGCTCATCCGCCCCATCGCGTCGTCCCAACGCTGAGTCCAGCCGACCTCTTCGATAGCTGGTGGGGTCGAGTATCCGTGTTTCACACCAAGTCGCTGCCAATCGACAGTCATCATGCGATGACGCTGCAAATCCCTAAAGCTACCGAAATCTGAAAGCACATCGAAGCGATAGAACGATCGCTCCATGCCACGACCTGGCTTGTGCCGTCTGTTCTGTCGATCGCCAACGTAAGCACGAATCACTTCGGCTTTATCGGCGGTATTCATACCACTCACAATTGCTTGAAGCTGAGTATCTGGAAGATCGCTATGTGCGTACAAAGCAGCGGCTGCGATCTTATCTTCAGCATCGTGATCCCACTCAACAAGCGTTACCTCGTCGATGCCGTCGGGCTCAGCTCCGAAGCCGGCAGCGATACGTTCCATCGCTTCGTGGTTCTCTTGGAAATAGCCCGACCATGCTCCCCCGCGATCTGGAAGGTCGACTCGTTTCAGGAACGACGGAATTACTTTACGAAGCTCTTCGAGCATCATTCGGGCGTAATCTCGAGCTTCTTCCAGAGGATGACTGTTCATCCGAATCAGCATCGACTCAAACGCCTGCCCAGTGCCAAACACTCCTAAGTTGGAAGTTGTTGCGGCGGGCAGCAGACCTCTTGCCGAATCGCAAGCCTTAGCTCGAATCGACGAGGTGTAGATGAACTTAGAATCGCCATCTTGCCTTGGGAATTGATTCTCAAAGAATGGGACACACGTGTGAACTAGCGCTGAGTACTCATCGAACAACCAATCCATGGTCTTCGTGTACTCATCAGCCAGCGGGCCTGTCTCGATCTCAGGCGGTGCGATGTAACGATATTTATCGCCCTGCTCCTGATCGTAAAAAATGTAGCGAGTCGACTGCTCCAAGTAAGCGGCGAGCCGGCCCCACTCAAGCACTTTGGTCAGAATATTCGAAGCCTGCTCGCACGCAATATGTGCGCCACCGAGCTGAGCTACGGAATCATCACCAAACTGTGAAAAGACTCGATCGAAAAGGCCTTCCGCACGGTTCAGCGAAACCAACTGCTGGTTATCAGAATTTTCAGAGAGTTCTTCTAACGGAATTTCAGGCTGATCGTAAAACTCGTCTAGAAAGAGACGGCGTAAAGATTTTGGTGAACGGCTGTATCGTGCGAACAGCGCCCCCTTCACAACCTCAGGAAGATTGATAAGAGCGAATACGGGACCATCGATATTCGTGAAGAAACGGCTTAGTACCGCTCGTTCTTCCGTGCTGAATGTTTCCCGTACGTACATCGTGCGTGTGCCTATCGACTGCCCCGCTCATCGAACGGGGAGTTTGATGTTCGCCATCCCGCGCCTGCCCAACCCAAGCAAGCGCAGATCAATCGTTACCAGTACCTAAGTGCCTACAGCATTAGGCGGGCGGGGTTCTCAAGTGTCTTCTGGAACTCGCCCATCAAAATCGCTGCCTCAGCCCCATCACCAACACGGTGATCAGCTGAGATTGTTGCGTTCATCACCTTGCCAGGAACGATCTGCCCGTCCTTGACGACCGGCACATCCTTGATAGCGCCAACAGCGATGATTCCAGCGTTAGGAGGAACGATGATCGCTGCAAAAGTGTCAGTACCGAACATGCCCAAGTTGGACGTGCCGAACGTACCCTGCGTCATCTCAGCCTGAGTGAGTGATCCGCCCTCGCCACGAGCACGCTTGCCCATGTCTCGAACAGCTCGTGAAATCTCGATTAGCGACATGTTCTGAATGCCGATAACAGCCGGAACGATCAGTCCCTCATCGAGTGCGATAGCAACTCCAAGATTGATGTCCGAATGACCAATCAGCTTGTCGCCATCGAATGATGAATTCCATTTTGGGTGCTTCAACAGAGCAGTCGTAACCGCCTTAAGCACCATGTCGTTCACGGAAACACGGTCACCATCGTCAACGATCGCCTCGTTAAGCTGCGCCCGGAAAGTCATAGCTGGAGCCATGTTCACTTCGTGAGTCACGTAATAGTGAGGTGATTCTGACTTCGACTTTACGGTGACACGAGCAATTGCCTGTCGCATGGAAGACAGAGGAGTGTCTGAACCGTCCATAACCACTGGAGCTCGACCGCCTGAAGCAGCGAACTGTGGTGAAGGAGTGAAATTCTCGACGTCAGATTTTGTGATTCGTCCGCCAGGTCCGGTTCCCGGAACAGCGGCGATATCAAAGCCCTTCTCTTCAGCGATCTTACGAGCGATCGGAGAAGCTTTTACTCGACCACCTGGGGCTGCGGTTGCGACCGGCGCCGGTGCTGGAGTGGGTGCAGCCTGTTGAACAGGAGCAGGTGCTGGAGGTGCAGCAGCGGGAGCGGCTTCAGCCTTTGGAGCTTCAGCAGCAGGAGCAGCGGCGACTTCTGGAATTTCGTCTTCTGCATCGCCAATAAATGCGATCACAGTTCCAACATCGACCATCGATCCTTCCGGAACAACAATCTTGCGCAGTAGACCTTCGGAATATGCTTCCATCTCGACAACCGTTTTATCGGTCTCGATCTCGGCAATTTTGTCCCCGCGGCCAACGGCATCGCCCTCGGCCTTGAGCCACTTTGCGATCGTGCCTTCGGTCATGTCGGCACCCATCGAGGGCATAGTCACTTCACTGATCAAATCGGCACTCCTGCGGGAACGATTAGGTCGCAAAAATCGTAGGTTTGGCGCACTCGCCTTGCGGGTCTCAAAAGACCCGTCGATAGAGGGTACACAAGAATCCACCATAGGTGAGCAGAAATGCCGCTCAATAGAAGCCGTCTAACGACGATATAAAGTTACTTATTCCTGCTTTTTTTAGCACGGTTTTTCTGGCGATTATTCTTAGCGATCACTCTCATGCGTCGCTGATGCTCGGTTTTCACTGCAGGGTTGTGCTTTGTTTCTTCGTATTCAAGCTCACGTCCCATGCGTTTGTACGATTCGAAACGATCGGCCGACAGTTCGCCTGATTTGATTGCAGCGCCTATCGCACATCCCGGTTCACCAGTATGACCGCAGTCATTGAATCGACATTGACCAAGAAATTGCTCGACTTCAGAGAACGTCTTTGCA
>ENA-OREN01005630-OREN01005630.1-marine-metagenome-genome-assembly--contig:-NODE-5630-length-10318-cov-4.053999_pt1 | contig 10318 bp, 12 predicted proteins | sample MGYA00248624_ERZ508555 | MGnify/ENA primary metagenome ERZ508555 (study PRJEB26222, sample SAMN06267773) | marine metagenome | isolation source: Saanich Inlet, British Columbia, Canada | place...
AGCATTATGCCACCATCGCCCCGCTGGCCGAGGCGGCAGGGGTGCCGTGTGTGTTGCTGACCGGCCGGGACAAGGGCAAGGCCCGCGCGGCAATCCTTGACGGACTGGCGGCAGGCGACACCCCGCTCGTCGTGGGCACCCACGCGCTGTTCCAGAGTGACATCGCGTTCAACGACCTGGCGGTGGCCGTGGTGGATGAACAGCACCGGTTCGGGGTCCATCAGCGTCTGCTGCTGGCCGAGAAAGGCTCGATGGTCGATGTGCTGCTGATGACCGCAACACCGATCCCGCGCACGCTGATGCTCGCCGCCTACGGTGATCTCGATGAATCCCAGCTTCGCGAGAAGCCCGCCGGGCGCAAGCCGGTCAAGACCACGACCGCCTCGGTGGATCGGCTCCACGACGCGGTCGCGGGTGTGCAACGGCAGCTCGATGCCGGCGGCAAGGTCTTCTGGGTGTGTCCACTCGTCGAGGAATCAGAAACCATAGATGTCGCGGCCGCGACGGCGCGCCATGCCGCGTTGCGCGAACAGTTTGGCGAACGGGTCGGTCTCGTGCACGGCAAGATGCCCGGCAAGGAGAAAGACGCGGTGATGGCGCGGTTCGCCGACGGCGTGGCCCCGGAGATCGATCTCCTGGTCGCGACCACGGTGATCGAGGTCGGCGTCGACGTGCCCGAAGCGACCGTGATGGTGATCGAGCACGCCGAACGGTTCGGTCTGGCCCAGCTGCATCAGCTGCGCGGCCGGATCGGGCGCGGCGATCGGGACGCCACCTGCCTTCTGCTGTACGGCCATGAAACAGGCCAGACCGGCCGTGAACGGCTGCGCGTGTTGCGCGATACCGATGACGGGTTCGAAATCGCCGAGCAGGATTTGCGATTGCGCGGCGCAGGCGACGTTCTGGGAACCCGCCAGTCCGGATTGCCGGAGTTTCGGCTGGTGAGCCTCGAAGCCCATGGCGATTTGCTGGCGATGGCGCGGGACGATGCGCGGTTGATCATGGACAAGGACCCGGGCCTTGAGACCGCGCGCGGCGACGCGTTGCGCACGTTGCTCTATCTGTTCGAGAGGGATGCGGCCGTGCGCTACGCACGCTCCGGATAAACCCGGTTAGCGACCGGCGGCCAGATGCGGGTTGAGTTCAGCTGATCAGTCGCCTTCGACGGCGGTCTTTTCCGGATCCGGGGCGTTCGGCTGCGGCGTGTCGACGTCCGGAATTGCGGCGAGGGCCGCACCGGGTGCGATTGTCGGCTTGTCCCCGTCTGCCGCCGCGATGCGCTTGATTTTCTGCTCTTCCAGAGGCCGCCTGTCTTGCGGCGTCACGATGCCGCCGGAGATGATCATCTTGATCCCCTCCTCGACCGACATCGACAATGCGATCAGCTCGCGGCGCGGCAGGAACAGCAAATAGCCCGAGGTCGGGTTTGGCGTGGTCGGCAGGAACACATTGACGACGTCGTCATCCGTGAGACTCTGGACCTCGCCCTTGGTCTGGCCGGTGACGAAACCGATCGCCCAACTGCCCCGGCGCGGATATTCGAACAGTACGACCTGGCGAAATGCGTCGGACTGGCTTTTCAGGACGGATTCGACGATCTGCTTGGTCGCGCCATACACACTGCGGACCACCGGCATCCGGTTGACCAGATTCTCGCTGATCCGAACCAGGGTCCGGCCGAGCAACACACGGGTCAGTGCGCCGATGATGATCAGCGCCACGATGAGCACGATCAGTCCGACGCCGGGGACCTCGAACGGCACGATCGCGTGCAGATAGGTGTTGGGATTGTAGTTCTGCGGGATCAGCGGTGTGATGCGTGCGTCGACGAACTTCAGCAGGACCCAGAACAGCCACATGGTCAGGCCGATGGGCGCAACCGTCAGCAGCCCGGCGAGGAAATAACCGCGCAGCTTTGCGGCGATCCCGTGCCGCTTGCGACCGCCCAGGCCGACCCGGTCCTTGCGCTTGTCTTGTGTCTTCTCGTCGTCAGCCATGGGTGCTCCGCGTTGCCCAGAACATATAAGGGCAGAGCGCACTGGTACCAATGTAATATGGCGAAAACACGGGACGTTTTGTCCGTGATGACCTTGGTCGTGCGGCCACAGGTGGGTGCGTCACGCGCCACCATCGGTTTGTGTGGGTGCGAACGCGGCGGCCGATTTGCGTTGCAGACGCCTGAAGGTGACCACGCTGATCGGTATGCTGGCCATATAGAGGAACATCACGACGGTAAGGGTCGCCCAGAGCGCCTCAACCGCGAAGCCCACCACAAGGCAGAAGAGCAACAACACCGGCACCACGTATTTGTGCGGCAGATGTCGGCCTTTCACCGAAAAATTTGGAATCCGGCTGACCATCAACAGCGCCGCGACGACAATGAAGGCGCCGTTGAGAAGAACGTTGTTGAATGGCCCGTCGGGGTACTGGAAACCGAGCAGCATCGGCACCAGCATGATCCCCGCCGCTGCCGGTGACGGCACACCGATAAAGTAACAGTCTGCCTCTGTTGGCTGGGCCACGTCGTCCTGGGCGATGTTGAACCGCGCAAGCCGGAGGGCGGCGCAAACGCAAAACAGCAGCGACGGCACCCAACCAATGCCGCCCGCGGTATGCATCGTCCAGGCATAGACCATGACCGCCGGGGCGACACCGAAGCTCACCAAATCGGCGAGTGAATCCAGCTCGGCCCCGAGTTTGCTGCCAGCGTTGAGCAGCCGTGCCATGCCGCCATCGAGCAGATCGAGAATACCGGCCAGCAATATTGCCGCCACCGCCTCTTCGAACTGACTGTTCAGCGCAAAGCGAATTGCCGTCACGCCGGCGCACAAGTTCAGCAATGTCAGGAGGTTGGGAACCAGCTTGGTGAATGGCTGATGTTTTGGCCGCCGAACCTGTAGCCGTCTATGTTTCACGTTGTCGGGTCCTCGGCTGTGGTGCCATTGGTAGCAAGATCTGCGGCAGCGAGATCTGCGGCAGCGAGATCTGCCAGCAGTGTTTCGCCGGCCTTCACATGCTGCCCCTCGGCCACCAGTGGCGCGATCCCTTGCGGCAAATAAACGTCGAGGCGACTGCCAAACCGGATGATGCCGTAGCGATCTCCCCGGGTCACCTGTTGACCCTCTGTGAGATCGGACTTGATGCGCCGCGCGACCAGACCGGCGATCTGAACCACGGCGAGATCGATCTCGCGGCCATCCGGCCCGGTGCTGCGAATATGGGCGGCCATGCGCTCGTTATGCTCACTCGCCTTGTCAAAGGAGGCGTTGAAAAACTTGCCGGGTCGATAAGCCAGGGCGATGACCGTGCCCTCGCAGGGCACCCTGTTCACATGCACGTTGAAGACATTCATGAAAATGCTGATGCGCGTAAGCGGCGTGTCACCCATTCCGAGTTCCGCCGGCGGCGGTGTCACGGCGAATGGGAGCACCCTGCCGTCGGCCGGGCTGACGACGCGCCAACCACCGGCCGGCGTGACCCGCTCCGGATCGCGGAAAAACCAGATACACCACGCCGTCAGCGGCACGCCGATCCAGCCGAATGGACCGGCGAACAAAAACAGGAGGGCGTTCAGGCCGACGAAAATACCGATCGCGGGCCACCCTTCGCGGTGGACGGGACTTCTCACTCGAGGTTCCTAAATATCGTTCGGGATGTTGATCGGTTCCGAATGCCGGGTGACCCATTCCTGTGCGAGAGCTATGCCGTCCATGCGCCCGCAACGCAAACAGAAAGGGCGTCTCCTTGTGGAAACGCCCTGTCGGTAAAACCCTCGGGTGGTGCGGCAGAGAGGACTTGAACCTCCACTCCCTTGCGAGAACTAGCACCTGAAGCTAGCGCGTCTACCAATTCCGCCACTGCCGCGTGACCCGATGTCTTTTTCCCGAATTTGGTGCGGCAGAGAGGACTTGAACCTCCACGAGCTTGCGCCCACAACGCCCTCAACGTTGCGCGTCTACCAATTCCGCCACTGCCGCTCCGTTCGGAAGCGCGATTTCTTACCCGAACCCCATCAGCGAAGCAACCACCGCAGGCCGGAAATCTTGCCGGGTTGCCCGAATGCGCCGAGTAAGCGCATTATCTAAAAAAAGCCATACGCGTTGGGAGGCACTTATGGCGTTCAGCTCAATTTTGGTCCCGCTCGAAGAGAGCGAAATATTGGCATCCGTTTTGGCGACGGCCCTCGTCTTCGCAAAACGCTATGACAGTTATATCGAAGGCCTGTGTATACGCCCCACCCTTGCCGGCGCCGTCGCGGTCGGCTTCGAGGGCGGTGCTGCCGCACTTTCGGGCACCGAGGAACAGTTCGAGCAGGAGCAGCGCACACGCGCGGACCGCCTGAAGGCTCAGTTCCAGGAGTTCGTTACCGAGAACAACATTCCCGAAGCCCAGAATAACTCCACCAAGCTGTGCGCCAGCTGGGTCGAGGACGAGGCATCGGGGATCGGAATTTTCGGCCAACGCGCCAGGGTTTTCGACCTGACCGTCGTGGGACGGCCCATGCCGGGCGCCATGACGCCGGCGATGAATACGCTGGAGACGGTGCTGTTTGAATCCGGCCGCCCGATTCTCATCGCGCCGCCGAAGATTCCCCAGGATATCGGCCGCCATGTGGTGATCGCTTGGAATGGCGGCACCGAGACCGCGCGGGCGATTGCATTTGCGAAGCCGGTCTTGCGCGAGGCCGACCGGATCACCGTGCTTGCGGTCGAGGGTGGCATGGTGCCGGGCCCGAGTGCGGAAGACGTGAAGGTCAACCTGTTGCGCGACGATGTGGCGGTTGATGTGCGCGAGGTGCCCGGACGGCGTTCCGCGGCGGATGCCGGAGACATCATCCTGTCCGAGACCATGGAGGTGGGCGGCGATCTGCTTATCAAGGGCGGCTACACACAGAGCCGACTGCGGCAGATGATTTTCGGCGGCGCCACCAGCCAGATTCTCGCGAATGCGGAAATTCCGGTGCTGATGGCCCATTAGGCCCTCAACTCAACGTCGATCAGTCAGGCGCCCTGCCCTGTGACCTGACGTTCGAGGACTGCGACGAGCTGCCCGACGGCCGTGCGCAGAGCGCGAAACCTTCGTTCCGCCCGATCCAGCCGATCCGTCAGTAACGGCATTTCGCCTGGCGTACTGAGCGCAGATGCCGATTCTGCACCAACGCGCTGCGCGACGAGCTGGTCGAGCGATGTCTGCATTTGCTGGCGCAAGACCTGCTCACGCTCCTGAAACTGCAGCAGCAAGTCGATCCGGTCATTCAAGCGCTTCTGCTCGGACAGCAGGCGGTTGAGTTCGACACGCTGCAGCTCAACGACCGTCGCGAGCTCGCCGGGCGACAAATCCTCGATGATGCTGTCGCTCATGTCCGCCGGAGCTCCTTGTGTTCGAAGGCAATGTGGCCGAAGGCCGGTCAGACCTTTCCGAAGGCGATAATCTCCTCGGCAAGGGCATCCGGCTGCTCTTCATGGACATAATGCCCACATGCATCGAGTCCCCGGCCCGTCAGCTTGGGGGCGACGGACTCCCACATTTTCAGCACATCGAAGGGGCCGCCCATGCCGCCGCTGTTGCCCCAGACGCAGTGCACCGCCTCGGCAATCTGCGCATCCGGATTCTCGTCGTCGAGCGCGGGGTTCTCGTCGAACATGGCCTTGTAGTAGGCGAAACCGCCACGCAGGGCCCCCGGCTTGGCATAGGCCCGGGCATATTCGTCGATCGCCTCGTCCATATGCGCGGCGTTGTGATATTTCGGCCGGAACATCGCCTGCAGGAACAATTTGATGTCGTGGGCGACGAGTTGCTCGGGCATGTCCGGCACGGCGTTGAAGAAATAATGCCAGGCGCCACGGGCATATGCGGGCGTGAAATTCGCGAATATCTGGTCGTGGGGCACGATATCCACGATGCAGAGCCGGTCAAGAACACCCGGCCGGTCGAGGGCATATCGGCGCGCGACCAGCCCGCCCCAGTCGGCCCCGACGAGATAGACATCCTGCAGACCCAGCGCCTCGCACATCGCATGGATGTCATTCGCGACCGTGCGCATGTCGTAGCCGGCTGCCGGCTTGTCGGAATCACCAAAACCGCGCAAATCCGGCGCGATACAGCGGTAGTGCGGCGCCAGAAGTGGCAGCATTTTGCGCCAGGAATAGGACGTTTGCGGCCAACCGTGGAGCAAAACCATGGGCGGGCCTTCGCCGCACGCCCGGTAATGCAGTGTGACGCCGTTCGCCTTCACGGTGCCGCGTTCGATGTCCGACATTTGTTGGCTCCTTCGCCGATATCCCAGTTCTTTTCGAACAAGGGCCAAGAACTCGTGATCCGTCCCGGATGGACGGTTTTCGAATCTTGGAGTACGGTTTTCACTATGGACAGACAAAATCAAGTGGAAAGCCTCTTTGATCAGCTGGATCTCGTGCCACGGGTTGGTGAGCGGCGGGAAAGCGAGCTTTGTGTGATGTCGTTGGTCGCGCTGCTTGCCGGCGAGCGCCATACAGACCGCCCGGCGACGGCGTGTCCGGTGATCGCGGCCTATGCGATCAAGATCAACGACACCGTCGATTGCAACAGCCGCCAGGGCCTGAAATTGCTGGCGACCCGCATCATGGGCACCAATGACGGCCGCAAGGACGATCGCGCCTGGCTTCTGGCGCGGGTCTGTGTGAATGAGGTCTTCAGCTATCTGATGGAGGATACGGGCGCCCCGGCGACGGTCATCGCGGATCTCCCGAGAATGCCGCTGGATATCGATAGTTCGTTTGATTTCAAGAAACTATCCAACGACCTTCAGATGGTCGGCCGTCATTATGGCGTGGAACGGAGCCGGCTTGCAGACTTCCGCTATCTGCTGCGCGCCTGCGTGCGGGGCAGCACGGAATTCGTGGCTGCTGCGGCAGCGGTGACCATCGTGGATTGCGCCCGGCTTTCCGGCGGCTCGATCGAAGACAATCGTTACTGGGACATTGGCATCAACCTGTTCGACCGCCTTTGCGATGTCGGGCTGTCCGAACGCGTCCCAGGCCGGGTCATGGAAGAGAGTTTGATGACGATTGGTGCCCGGTCGCGGGCCGAATTCGTCTTCAAGCCGGTGCTCGTCTGGCTGATCAACGGCCTACGAAAGCTTCCGAAAACCGCCTGAATCAGGCATTTTGTGATTATGACGTTTATGGGGCGCCGCTTGCGCCACCATTGAAAGCTGTTCTGCGTGTCACAACGTGCAGAGAGCGGTATTCACGAATGCGGGAGTTGAAACATGGGCCCAGTAGAAACCATTGCCCTCACCATGGGGGTTGCCTGGGCCAGCGGGATCAATCTCTACGCCGCGATTCTAACGCTCGGCGTGATGAGTGCGACGGGCAATATCGATTTGCCACCCGACCTCGAGATACTGTCCAACCCGATGGTCATGGGCGCGGCCGGTTTGATGTTCTTCATCGAGTTCTTCGTCGACAAGGTTCCCGGCGTGGATTCCGGCTGGGATACGTTGCAGACCTTCATCCGCATCCCGGCAGGCGCAATCCTGGCTGCGGGTGCTGTCGGCGATGTCGGTGCCGGCGCAGAACTGGCGGCGGTGATCGCCGGTGGATCACTCGCCGGTGCCTCCCACTTCACAAAGGCCGGGACCCGGCTGGCGATCAACACCTCGCCTGAACCCGTATCCAACTGGACCGCTTCGATCCTCGAGGATTTGGCGGTGATCGCAGGCCTGTGGGCCGCGCTCAACCATCCGATCGTGTTCCTGATCCTGCTGGGCCTCTTTATCCTTCTGATGATCTGGCTATTGCCGAAGATCTTCCGGGCCATTCGCGCGGTCTATCGCAAGCTGCGATCCCTGTTCGGCGGCGCACCGGCTGAACCAGGCCCCGACCCGGCAGCCGAAACACCAGCAGGTGGCACCGGAATGACGGCGGGAGACGGTTTTTCACTGAGTTTGAAGGACGATCAAGCCAAGGACTGAGGGTTAACCGCCAGGATCAATTGCCGAGCAAGACGCGCATCTTCGCAACGGCGGCGGCCGGCGAATTCAGAACCGGGATGTCCGTGACGGCGGCGACGGCCGGTACGGCGCGGGCCAGGGTGAACTGCGCCAGCACAATTACGTCAGCGTCCGTGATGGTTTTGGCCGTTTCAGCCACGAGACGATCATGGGTGTCGCCGTCCCCCGCAGCCATCGCATCGAAGGCCCCGTCCACCATGTAAGGGACCAGTGACACATCGCGCCCGGCGGCAAGGGCCATTTCCTCGATCTCGGCGGATATGGATGTGATGGTCGGCCCGACCGTGGCCAGAACGGCGATACGGTCGCCGATTTCCAGCGCGGCCTCGATCATCGCGTCATTCGGCTTGAGCATCGGGATGTCGAAGCTCTCGATGCAGGCATCGATGCATTCGCGGAACGCCGAGCAGGAATACAGAATGCCATCGGCGCCCCGACCGACTGCGTAATCGGCCAGCGTGTGAAACGCGCCATACATGCCGGGCACGACGCCGCCGGTCTCGCGCACCCATTCGAACAACCCGTCTTCGAGGATGTTGCTGATCCGCGCCTCCGGCCAATCCTGCTGGAAGGCGGTGACGGCGGCATTCATCGCGTCCTTGTGGACGTGGAAGAGAACGATATTGGGGGAGTTGGACATCGGGGCTCGCCTGCGGTTCAGCGGAAAGAATTCCGCCAGTTGCACGGCGATGTCAATCGATCAGACGACGGCGCGAACGGGGTCCAGCTTCCGAACGGGGCGGGCCGGTGCTCCGACGACCGTCAGGCACTCGGAGACATCCGACGTGACGACGGCACCCGCCCCCACGGTCGCGTCCGCGCCCACCTGGACTCCCGGCAGAAGCGTCGCGCGGGCTCCGAGCAGAGAACGTGCGCCAAGGACCGTCTCACCGGTCATGCAGGCCCCCGGTGCCACGTGAGCCCCCTCGTCCACACGCGCGCCATGTTCGACCACGGCGGCGGTGTTAATCAGGGCTGCTCGGCCGACAACTGCTTCAGCGTTGACGGTTGCATTGGGCATGACCAGCGCGCCGGGGCCGATCACCGCGCTCGGCGAGACCACGGCGGACGGGTCCATCAGCACGGCGAGTGGGATGTCATGTCGCCGGGCGTCATTCGCGAGCGCCAGGCGTCGGGCGTTGTCGCCGATGGCAATGAACAAAGACGTTTCGCGTGGCCAGTCCGCAAACAATTCACCCTCGCCGCCGTCCAGTAGCGGCACACCCAGGATTTCGCGCGCCCCGGCGAAGGCAGGATCGCAGAAACCGGTCACCGACCAGCCGACACGGCGAGCGACATCGGCGCAGACGCGGCCATGGCCGCCTGCACCGGCGATGATCAGTGAAGTTTCCGATAGAATACGAGACATGCGCCAAGTTTCGGCGTGCGGGGTTAGGAATTGGTTAACCCTGTCTCTGTGATGCGAAATACCGGCGCTGATATGGTATGAAATCGGGTATGCGCGCGATGATCGCAATCTCGGTTTTGATAACTGCCCGACTGGTGGCCACTGCCACGGCTGCTCCGGCGATCACGGACGCGTCCGGGCAATGGTTCTGTCAGCCCGACGACCCCCATCACCCGCAAATCCAGATTGATTTTGTCGAGGATGCCTATCGCCGCTGCGATCAGCATATCTGCTCGATCTATGACCTCTCACCCGTCGAGCAAGCGGGTGACCATGTTCGGATCACATTTGGTGGCGTCGGGGTGATGGAAGCGAGCCCGGACGGCGCGCGCTATGTCGAGACGGTCAAGGTTGGCGGCACCCGCATCATCAATCAGGGTTCTTGTACGTTTCGCAGCCTCGATGATTTGCACCTCGAAAACACGCAAGCCGCAACGCCGGGGCGTGCAACACTGTGATTCGACTGCCCCACCGGGTGTTTGTCCTGGCATATATCGCGGCCATTCTGGCTGTGACGGTATTGTCGCTAATCCCTCAACCTCAGCTTGATGCGCCCGAAGGCACCGACAAGGCCCTGCATCTGTTGGCTTACGGCGTCATCGCAGGATGTGGCGGGTTGGGCTTCGCCACCTGGAAACGGCGTATTTTCGCTGGCGCCGTGGCGATCGGGATTGGAATTTTTCTGGAGTTCGCGCAAGACGCATGGGCGGGGCGAAACGGCAGCGCCGCCGACGCATTGTCAAACACGGCGGGCGTCATGCTCGGATTGATCGCGGCATATGCCGTGCTGAAGTTCTGGCAACGCCTCTACCCATCCGAAAACACCGGTTAACCCGTTTCCTGGGCACCCGAATCCCGTGAAGGCGGCACGTCACCAACGCGCCAATAAAACAGGACCGCCGTGAACAGGAGCGCTG
>ENA-OREN01005633-OREN01005633.1-marine-metagenome-genome-assembly--contig:-NODE-5633-length-10314-cov-13.632412_pt1 | contig 10314 bp, 12 predicted proteins | sample MGYA00248624_ERZ508555 | MGnify/ENA primary metagenome ERZ508555 (study PRJEB26222, sample SAMN06267773) | marine metagenome | isolation source: Saanich Inlet, British Columbia, Canada | place...
TTTGCCAAAAGTAACTTTTGGGTATTGTTTTGAATTTTTTTGCTTGTGTTTTGTCTCATCATAGTTATTACCTCACCGTAATGGTGGTCTCTTTTCAAATGCTGATGTAGTGCAGATTGTTGTATTCTCTATCCGTAGATAATTGATGTCGTCACCAGATGTAGCTTGCGCTAAATAAAAAATTTCATCATAGTGTGAATAGTTCCTCATCATTCAATGTCGGGAATTTATTCTGTTGTTGCATTCTTTTTACAATGTAACAAGTAACGTAGTATCGGACTAGTCGATGTTGTTATAGTTTTTGCATTTGAAAAAATTATTTTTAATCTCACATACCTGTTTGCTGAGTCAATTTTGTTTTTGCAGGGTTGGAGATTATATCTCAGTGTGTAGAAAAATCAGGCGCATGTGTGGTCTTGTAATTAGAAAACCTTTTGTGTGTTTTTGGTAGAAATTAATCGTTTTTGTTGTTTGGTAAGAACCCTAGAGTTTTTTCCTTATCTGTTGCTTTTGAAGTCTTTTTCTTGTTGTGTTGGTTTTTTACGTGTGATTTTAATTATGTATGAGAATTTTCTATTCACTAGTTTTCTTATCTCCTTTTTTCGATAAATTTTGCAGGTCTTGTAATTAGAAGACCATTTAGAAAAAGGTCTCGTGATTGCAAGACCTCAAAAACTTGCCTTTTATTGAAAATATACATGATACACCATGAATGAAAATATAATCGGCATAGACATTGGTACTGGCTCTGTAAAGGTTGCAACAATTCATGGAACGTTTGCATTCCCATCAATCATTGCAAGAGGAAAAAATATGGAGATTGAATCAAAAGAGATAGTACTAGTTGGAGAACAGGCAGTAAAGCAAGAACAGGTCAAGTCAATGGTTCTAAAAACTCCGATATACAGAGGGGCACCAACATCAATTGAGGATTATCTGGAATTAATCAGGCATGCACTGGATAAAGCAATGGAATCTCAAGATGCATTGTACAAAGGAGCGCAGAGATATTCAGATCATACCATTGTCGCCGGAATTCCATACAGTGCAAAAAGGTATAGTCAAAAAATAAAAGATGCAGTAAATGATACATTTGCACCAAAATTCTTTGGATTGATGTTTCAGGCAAAGGCAACCCTGGATAATGAGGGGTTGGATGATGGAATAATATGCCATATTGGTCAGGGTACAACTGAGATCATGGTGGTTTCACATGGGAATATAGCCCATGCACAAACCATTCTGCACGGGGTGGGAGATATCACAAATGTCATAACTACATCCAAGACAGACTATCTGAATTTTGAGATATTCTCAAAGAATTCACCTGAATTAATTGAGCAAAGAAGAATCCTTGCAGCACACATATCGGATTCATTGGAAAAAGTGGTAATTGATTATCCACAATTACAGATAATTTGTGCAGGTGGAGGCTCCCTGGTTCCAAAATTGATACAGAGCATCAAAAATGATACCATCACCCACATCAGAATCGCAAAAGACCCTGTATTCTCAAATGCTTTAGGAATGCTACAAAAAGCATCAAAATGTTAACTGACAAAGAGAAGAGGATGATTACATCCCCTCTTTCCTTTTCATCAAAACAGCGAAAGAATACAAAGTTTAGAACAAGGAAAAAAATTCAAAATATTTTACAAGATCTCAAGTTTATCGTTGAGAATAATGATAAAATATGCTCAGAGTTGGGAATTGATGTGACTAGTGAAATCCCAAAATATCTTGCAATAGAGGATGTGGAAAATAATTCTGAAGACATCCAATCTGAGGAAGAATCACATAATGATCCGGATTTTTTGTGAATCCATCTTAGTTATAACCAGTATGATAATGACTGTCACAGATCAAAAAATTCTGTCTGAAAAAGATAAGGAACTTTTATTTATTTGTAACATTCTTTTTTCATGTAAGATTTTGATTACTTCATCAGATGTGTCTTTACTCAATTCTGTCTTTTTTAAGTAAACTATACTCTACTTAACAATGCTCAATGATGAAAAAGATCATGAATTAGGAGAAAACATATACAAACGCATGGTACAAATCATGAAAAACATCAAAACAGAAAAGACTACAGTAAAACAGTTAAAGAAAACAATATCTGACATCAAACACAGCCCTGGAAAAGAGTTTAGTGTAACCCACAAATCAAAAGAATTTTTTGAAAAGTTATGGGAAAATGACCAAAAATAATGATCATTTATAATTTTATTCTAGTGAAATTTTAATTTTACATATCAAGACCAAAAGATCCTGCAAGATTTGTAAACTTTTGATATTCATCCAAATATGTTCTGCCCTTTTGTGTAATTACAAACGTATTCTTTCCGTCATAGTCTATTTTGTTTATCAGTCCAGAACCAATCAAGTTTTTTACAAACTTTGATAGTCTGCCATGAGATAAATTTGACTTTGTAAGCAAATGTGTTGTCTTTATTCCAGACTGGCCTGATTCTGCAGCTGCAGTTAACATTTGAGCTACAATCTGTGTACTGTTGCGATATGCGACCATATTACACTTTACAAATCACCCCATAATAAATTGACCATCAAATTGACTCAACAAAAATTATTGATTCAGCAAGTTTTAGCCAAAAACCTCAAAGAATGAGTAATTCAGTCAGATGCATTTGAAATTAATCATATGAATTAATTCAATGGTACTGTCAAAATATCCACATCATGATGTCCCATTGTACCGTATGCATCAAAGCGTAAAATTATTTCATCCCCTGGATGCATCCCGGCAACTGGTATGACATTCAGATATTGCTTTGATTCCAAAATGGACAGTACTATAGCATCATCTGCATTGTGTAATAATTTTACAAAAGAGCAGCAAGGAGCAGTAACTGTAACGTTTTGTATGTCATAGTCACCCGTATTGAATATGGTATATTGCAAAAACACAATGTCATTTGTCAATTCAGCTTTTGCAAAGGCCTGTATCTCAAGTGATTCTAGATTTACAGCACCTGAAGATAAAATAATTCCAAATACCGAGGCAGTAACTGCAGTAACTATTGCAATGTGGACCATGGTCTCTTTTGTTAGCATCATGGTGTGTAATTCCTCGTGTATTTTTTTATCTCATCAATCACCGGTATCATGAAATGGATAGTTTTGGCAGTAATGACTAATTTTGTATCATATGCCTTTACTGCAACCCCATTAGGAAATGACATTTGTATTGCAGGAAAGGATTGAACGTCTTTTGTGTAATGAGCAGTATTCCTCAATGCATCAAGATCAATGGTACCATTATAGTCAACAATTGCTGCAATCATCGATATTTGCGGTATTGATTCTATTTTACAATCCATGCCAAGACTGTTGAGTTTTTTCACAAAATGATAAATTGATTCTATTGCCTTTTCCTCAGTTGTTGATCTAGTTGATGTAATTTTGCCTGAATCATACAAGTTAATTTTCATTCGTCCCATTGAAATTACAGTTGCAGGAAATCCGTTTGGCCGATATTTGGCACCAGGTATTTTTTTTAAAATTATATCTACATCAAAGCCTGAAATCATAGAAGCAGATACGATATTGGTTATAGTTACAATTGGCTTGATTTTTCCAGTCTTTATCACAATATCACATGTGTGAATTGTATTTGAGCAGGTTTTTTCTAATGTGTACATTTGAGAGAACGGTGCAAAAGCATGCAACAGTGATGATATATGTAATTATCAAATCAGAGTATATCCAAAAGACAATGCATTGTATGATTAATGCAATAACACCAATTAAAAGAAATGCCATTCCATTTGAGGTATATTTTGCAAATAGATGAAAGAGTTGGTTGGTTTCATGGGATGTATAGTTTGGGATAGTTACTGTAGAGATATAATCAAAGGCAAATGCCACCCCCCACAATGCAAATGCTGCAACAAACCCGCAATCTATCATTAATACTTTGAGTACTATACCAAACAATACAGAAAATATGGCAGTTACAAATAATGATAAAAAATAGTGAGGTGAGTAAAAAAACAAACTCTACACCTCACGGAAGTTTTGATGTTTTGTTTGGATGGATTCTTAGCTGCAATCCAACTAGGGCACCACCTACAACTATGATTAGTGGGATCAGTACATTTGCATAATATGTCATTTCAGATATTATATCCACAATGAATCCTCCAAATAAAATAGGTTCATCTGGAGGTGCAGCATCTGAAGACCAGCTATTGGCAAATGCAAAGGATGCACCAATGATCAGTATGCCCAATCCAAAGTAGCCTATTGGTCCTTTGATTGCATCATTGATGTCTTCGCCTTTCTTGTGTCCAATCATGATATAACGAGTAATAATTCAATATAAGCCGAAAATTTAGAAAACCACATCAAAATATCTGAATTGTTCTAATGTGGAATTAGTGATTATGATGAACCAATAGAATATGCCAGAACCGTTCTGATAAATTTAGATTTATCAGATCACCCAAACCCATTACATTTAACTGGATTAATGTAAAACATAGAACATATGTCCAATCTTATAAAATCGGGTTGCGTTAAATGGTAGACTGGGAAATTAAAACTCTGAATAATGGTACCAAATGTGAAAAATGTAACAAATTGATATCGGAGAGCGATACAGTATATTTTAAACCATATGTGGGCATCAAGTGTTATCCTAATTGTAACACAGAACAAAAATTTGAAAGAAATAAGATAGATTATGATGAACTAAGAAAAAAATTCTATTTCAAACTAAAACAAGACAAATCCAAATTTAGGTTTTTTTATCCCAAACCAGATTATGATGATTCATAATTATAACATAATCAAAAAACGCCATCATTACAGTTTATTTTTTCAATAAAGATATTCCGTTATGCACAGAACATATTTTGCTCAATTATAAAATTCAGACAGCATCATAATTTACTATCTTTGATAAATCCTTTTCAAATTTATCAATTATGCGTTTTAGAGTTATTTTTTCTTTTGTGGTTTTTTAGATATGTGGTGTGTGCCGTTACGTTCTCGAATCACAAACCCGCGAGAATCAATCTCGTCTGATATTCTCTTGGCTTGTTCTAGTTCATCATTATCCATGTGAGACTCCCATATTGAGAATAGCATCTGTTCAGTAAGACAACTCAGACTGTTTTTATCAAGTGTATACTTTGGATTATCTGAAACAGATGCATCATTCTGAGCATCATTCTTAGTTTCATTAATGATGTCTTTTGCTTGTTCTGTATCAAAAGATTCTGTTTCATTATGAGTGGATTCTAAAATATCATCAGATTTGAATTCTTTAGTTTGTTTATCTGAGATATTCTGAGATTCTTGTGATATGTTTGGTGGAATGTCATCTGGTGTATCATATGTTACATTTCCTGATACATTGGAGTTGCATTCAACACCTGACAGGGACCAAATTATTTTGGCTCCGGGGTTTTCTAAATTAGCATCAGGATTGCCTATTCTTGCCAGTCTTTTTTTGGATTGCAAATCAACTAGTGCATCTAGAATGTTTTTTTGTTCATACCTGTATGCCTTTTCAAGGATTGTGTTCTGTGTGGTTTTACCTCCCTCACTAATGATAATCTCATAAATTACTGATTGCACCTCAGATAATACTCTCAATGTGGAATTTACACTGTCATCATCCAAGACATTTTTATCAAAAACCTGCAAGGCATAATTTTTCTTCTCAATGCCTGCATCATACAATGCCTTTTGTGTTATGTCGCGGTCTTTTTCATTGAATACTACAAACCATACAGAGTTGCCAAGCTTGATATTTTTCTCCCAGTTTATTGGGATTTGCTTTGTGTGTTTGCCAGGGCTAGCCTCAACTTCTAGTGCTATGGGATCCTCTGACCACTCTGATGGGTTGTACAACTCTTCATTGTTCTTATTCTTTACAGTTTTTGGTGAAAATATTGTCAAATCAGCCTTGCTTGCAGATGTTTTCCCCAAGTCAGGTATGCAGTATCGCCCAAGATTCATCTGCACATTCATTATGAAAAATATTGCAGCAAGATGCAGGGCCCCTCCACTTCTCCTGCCAACTGCAGCTTCTGAAAATATTCTCTTGATTGCAGCATTTGTAATGACATATCTTGACTCAAATTTATCATCCCCATCATCACTGGTTACATCTTTTTTTGCAACAAAATTCTTTGTTGCCATTAGTGTATCAAGTAACGCTGATGCAACTTGTCTAGATGTTGCAGCATATCTTCTCTTCATGGATTGTATAATTTCATCCTTTGTCATGTCTCGATTTTCTAATCTCAATAAATTTAAAATTCCAAACTCTAAAGGAGTCAGCAAAACATCAGTGTTGCCACCAGATGTAACATAGTATTTCTCCAGGGACACATATTCACCCCATTTATTCACGCTGTACTCTGCTGCTTTTTCCTGTCTTGCAGGAATGTTCAGATGTCGGGTTTTAGCTACTGCATGTATTGGTTTGTCCCCTGCAGAATAAAATGAAAAATAATGAAAAGACAGTTGCTGTTGTTTTTCAGGGGATATGGGAAGTACTGATTTTAAATGTAGGGCAGTCCTCGGATCACATCTAAAACATGCAACAGAGCGGCATAATGATAAAATCTTATCCTCAAGATCCTTATCCAGTGATGATATTGACTGTGTGGCAATTGTACACTTTATCCCATATTTTCTCACAGTGTTTAGTAAATCATAAACCATCGGGGCTGACAACATGTGGACCTCATCAAGATACAGATTAAATGGAGCAAAGGTGCCATCAGAATTTTTCTGTCTCTTTTTATATCTCACATAAAACAAATGCATAAACACATTTCCCAAAAACTTTACCATGTCATCAGGTAGCCCTCCCCCAAGGTCAATTATCACATACTTTCCATCATCTAAAATACGTTTAAAGTCAATTGATGATTTTTTGACATTAAACATGGCATCAAGCTCTGGAATTGTAAGCATTTTGTTTAGTTTGTTAAATATTACACCGCCTGCTTCTTTTGGGTATTGATCATCGTACACATTATTGAAAAAATCCTTTGACTGCCTGTTTTGAATCTGGGGGATGAATGTCTCACGAAAGTCCTTGTCAGTCAGTAAATTCAGCATTGCACCTATTGTGTCAGAGTTTGTCCCAATTACACCCAGTGCGCCGTTTCTTGAGCATGTCTCAACTCTTGCACCCCACGAATCAGCAAATGCCTTTGCCAGACATTCAGTAAAGTTTAGTGCCACCATTCCAGCGTCATGTGGATTGTCATTTTCTAATGGATTGAATCGCAATGTTTTTTCCCATTTTTTAATGGAGGACAAATTCACATACACTATTTTGTCATATTCCTCCGGTGGTATCATGGATAGTACTTCTGCAGATAACTCTGAATGGTTCTCCATTAGTAAAAAGCCCCTGTGTGCCTTGATGTCTTGTAATATTAACAGTCTTAGAATTGATGACTTGCCAGAACCAATCTCGCCTAGTGCAAGCATGTTTTGTCGCATCTTGTATGGTATTGACAAAACTTGTCCATGATCAAGATATCCAATTAGTGAGTTCTCTAATGCAAATGTCATTGTGTTTACTTTAATTTCGGACGAAACAGTTTTAGCTGGTGCTCATCTGGCATAATATTTACTGGAACTGCATGATCACCGTACGTTACAAGAGCCTGGCCAATTCGAAACTTCATCAGGTCAGCCAATGCAGATTTTGAGAGATTAAAATTCTCATTTACTGCCCCAATTGTCACCTTGTTTTGTTTTAAAAATATTACAGTATCACTGTTTACAACTACAGTCTTTGCAGAATCATTTTTTATCAGATCATCCATGTTTTGAGTGGCAAGCATCATGTACATGTTGTATTTTCTGCCCCTTCTTGACATGTTCTCAATGTATCCAGATAATGATTCGTGTTTGAATAGCATCCATACTTCATCAAGCATTACAAGTTTTGGAATTATCTTGGGCATTCCAATTATTCTCCCCAATGCATAACTCAATGCTATCTGAGTTATCAGACGATGCACCATGCCTCCTGCACTGCCTATGTTTTTTAATGAGATTATCATTTTGTTTGACTTTGGCGTATCGCCTTCAAAGAAATTTCGAAATGGCGGTTTTGTTAGTCGTCTGAAATATTTTATTACATCCTGATCATTGCATATCTCCTCTAGTATTTCATAAAATTTGAAAAAACTTCTCTCATGTAGAGATAATTTTCCCATTTGTGCAGCAGCTTCTTGTGCAAACTCTCTGTCCAGTTCTGGAATGTTTAATGCCTGGCAAAGTGTTTCACAGGCATTAAACACATCAGGTATCATTTTGAATATGTCCAGTCCAATCTTTACATCTGGGGTATAGTCAATGTATGAAAACCCCATGTTATCCCCTAATGCTCGGTATTCCTCTTCAGGGTCTATTCCAAAAATAAATGATTCAGGATACATGCTCTCAAATGCATGAATGATTAGCATCGCAGTAGTTGTTTTTCCAGAACCGCTTGGCGCAACTAGTACCATGTTCTTGTTCATTCTGTTTTGCGGGTTCCATTGGAATGGATGGCCTGTAAACATGTTAACTCCCAAAAGAAAGCCGCCATCTTCGTACAGTTCTGATGTGTAAAATGGTACAAATGCTGCAAGAGAACTCCTGATTACTAAAAATGGAGAACCTGTAATGCCATGCAGCATTGATTTTTGTATGTGCTTTGATGTGTGTAATAGTAACCGTGATCCAGTTTCCTGCTCAAATAATTCTTCTCGTTTGATTAGATTCTCAAGACTGTCTGCTATGATGCTTACATTAATTTTGATTAGAAATAATCTTTCGTTGTCATTTTCTTTGAGAACCAATTCCCTGATTGCCATAATATCATCTGTGTTTATCAGGTCAGTTGAGGATGCCTCTGAGAGTTTTGAGGACTTGTGATTGTTAATTACTGATTTGTGTTTGGTCTTAGGTATTGGTTTTATGTGCATCTTTACAGCATCAGCCATGAAATATACTGAATTAATCCATCCAGGATCAAGATCTCCTGGAATTACTGAAAGAGAATATGTTTTACAGTATAATCCGTCTTGTAATATGACATAGTCTGGATATTCTTTTTGAATATCCCATTTTCGAGTTTCTGTTTTTGAATATTTTATGTCGTATGATTCCAATGTTGGTGAGGCATTCTCTGTCGTGTTTAGAATTACCCTATCAAACTTGCATGAATGAATGGTTTTGTGAAACAATAAATCCTCATAGTCTCGAATCATCTCAATTGAAAACGGTTTTTTTAGTCCGTTCATGCAGTCAATAAAACTGCCAATGATAACATCCCGTTCAGAAATACCTGATACTGATTTTTCATCAGATGAATATTTTAGATTTTTAGGGGATAGCAAGTAAGAATTAATTTGTGTTTGCTGTTTCTTCATTAATTCAAACTAGAAATTTTGCATAAAAAGAGAAAAATTCAAACAATGAGGTCAGATAACATATGCTATTGATTATCTATCATAACTGATAGTTTCTGAGATGACAAATTCATTGTTTTTTTCAATGAAAACCCCCACTTGCACACATCTTCTGTACGTATTGTAATATCATATTCTCCAAAACCCCAATGTTTTGGAATTGTACATCTTAGTTGTATATGTTCATCATCATATTTCCCCTTCAGTTGTCCTTGTTTTGTATTATTATCATATCTGATACGTATTGATTTTTCTTCCCAGTAAGGAGAACTCATATTTATCACAAAATACCCGTTAAAGAACCAGTTTGTAAAATTTACATCAAATGTGAGATGTCCACCAAGGGATAATTTTGATTCTTTTGAGAGTTTAACTGTGATTTTTTGTTTTGCTCTTTTGTGTATTATGTAATCGAGACTTTTTGTGATGAAACTAATTGATATTATTGTTGAAAATATTATAACAATAACAAATACGATAAACAACAATACGCCAAAATATCCACCAAATGTTTCATTTAGATTATCATATACAGTTGGGCCATTTGAGAGAAAAGTGGCAAATGCCATGAGGAACAATCCCACAGTTATTACGTTTCTGATCTTTTCATTCATTTTATATTCAGATTCATCAAAAAACATATGCCATATAACATAAGTTACAAACGTAAGAAAAGATAATAGGTAAAAATCCATTAATTCAAACTAGAAATTTTGCATAAAAAGAGAAAAATATTAAAGCATTCATAATAACTGATAACTTTAATTTATCAAAACACCTAAGACAAGTGCCATCGTCACGGTCAAACCCAGTTTAATTTACCACAATACGAAGAACCAAAATATCTACTGCTTACAAG
>ENA-OREN01005638-OREN01005638.1-marine-metagenome-genome-assembly--contig:-NODE-5638-length-10310-cov-3.280758_pt1 | contig 10310 bp, 10 predicted proteins | sample MGYA00248624_ERZ508555 | MGnify/ENA primary metagenome ERZ508555 (study PRJEB26222, sample SAMN06267773) | marine metagenome | isolation source: Saanich Inlet, British Columbia, Canada | place...
TCATGAATATAGAATAACCATGCAACTTAAACTGATAAATAAGGTCTGACAACTCTTTTGAATCAACCCTAGAAACACCATCAGCCATAAAAAAAATAACTGATTTTGATTTGTTAGTTATGCATTCATATGGATATACGCACACTTCTGACTCTATACCAGAATTTAGTAAATATTCTCTCTCATCTTCACTATATACATAAATTGAGTGATATTCTGGGTATGTATTTGGACTAATCGCACCCATTAAACCGTGATATAGATTAATCACCTTAAATCCAGATAATATCGCTGCATGCGATGCAAGTATTGCGTTACTAGTATAAATAATACAGTCGTTATTTTCTTTGATAAAATCAACAAAAAATGCTCTTAAATATGTATATGCAGGTATATTTTGCACTCCATTATTAAGTACATTTTCGAACACTTTGTTATGAATATTAGATTTTAATGTATATTGATACTCGCGAATAGAGTTAAATAAGCTTAACATGATAACAAACAAACTTGTTTTTTGGAGACTCATATAATCATCCATACAATACGCATGAATTAAAATAGATTTTTCATTACTTACTCCAGATAATTTTTTGATATTATTTAAATCATATCCACGCCCTGTGCTTAACAGCAATTTTCTTACGTTAAATTCACTCTTTGAAACAAAAAAATATTGTTTCAAATAAAAATAAATAGTTTTGATAATAGAAACAACGTAGATAAATATTATTCTAACAAACCGTTTTCTATACCTACTGTTGATTTTTTTCGTTGATATTGTACAATTCTTATCACAATGAATAAAAAATCGCTCAATTTCCTCTGAATTAAACGGCCATTTAAAATTTGTATATAGGCTCAACTGGCAATTCCCCAATATTAGAGTGAAATTTCTTCAAGGCAATACGCTGTAAATATCATGGGTCTTAACTAGTTAAGACCCAAAATCATTAGTATCAAACCTAGATACTTTTAATCTATCAAGTGGATTTAAATCATACATTCCTACATCTGTAGTAAATGCCAATTTACATCTCCTTTCCTTTAGCATTCTTATAGACTGCCGGTCATAAGACCCATATGGATAACACGCTGTCCAATAGTTTTTATTGAAACCAATTTTTGATAAAAATGACAATGAAAGGTCTAATTCATCTTTTAATTTATTATTGTCTAAACTATTCCACCAATAATGATCATAACCATGGCATCCAATATGCATCCCCTCCTTTACCATGTGTTTTAATTGAAATATATCCATATAGAGTTCTTTTGAAAAAGACTCTTCATCATCCGAAACGTATTCAATAAACAGATCTTTTACAATTAAATGTCTAACTTCTTCTTCTAGCTCAACTTGTAAAAGTCTTTTGACAAAAATTATATCTTTATTGTCTAAACGACTTGGTTGAGCAAGTTTGTTATAGTAAAAATCAAATTCCTCTAATTCGTGTTCGGATCTATATCTATCCAGTAGTTTTTTAATTTTATAAATAAGACTTTTTATACTGGATGATGCCAATATAAAATGTAACTTATGTACATCAAGAACTATTTTTTCTACGATACTCTTGGCTGACACGTAAAAACAGGCATATATACCTCGACTCATCAATACAGGAAATACATTATTATAGTGATCTGCAAAACCATCATCGAATGTTAACAACAAAGGTTTAGAAGGAAGGTTGTGTCTTCCTTCTATATGATTTATTACGCTTTCAATTGTAACAATGTTGTAACGCGCTTGCAGGTAGTCTATTTGTTTATTAAACAAAGCAAGATCTAAACCTTTAATATTTGGGAACTTTGATTTGTTCAAATCTCTAACATAATGATACATAACTGTAGTCAGTTTATTATTGTCAGTCATAAGTTTGGCCTATCTTGGTCACCATCTGCCTTACAGATTCTAACCCTTAAATTATTTGCTTTATCTGACACTGCATAAATTTGAACATTTTCCCTCTGAAAGGGGGAGAAGTGACTAGGGATAACAACATCACTTTCATCCATTTTTAACCTGTTAAAGCCTGAATTTAAGAGGTTTTTATCGTTAAATCCATAACAAACAAAATCCAGATATTCATATATATTCTCTATAATAAAGTTGCGCAAGTATTTTGAAAAATGAATTAACAAATTTTCATCGCCATAAAAATCAACAATTCTATAGGCTTTTCTACCTAAAGCCTCAACACTCCTACAAACACACAGCCCAACAACTTTATCTTTTAGATATGCTCCATAAATATCATATGAAAAAAAAGGGTAATCGATAAATCTCTTAATAAAATACTCCCGATCCTTGAAGGGATAAAATTTCTTATTTTTATTAAAATTATAATTGAGCGCCTTGTTTGAGTTTTTTATAGATTTAATAACAATGTTACTTTCAAACAAATCAACTACCCTGTTATTAACCAAAATATTTTCTTTATGACTTTTGTTATCAACGCTGCAAATTTTGTAATTATTGATATTCTTGTTTAAAATAAAAAAATGATTCATCTTGTGCCAATTCATTTTTAACAGCTCATATAGACTTTGCGTTCTCACGCCCGCTCCAGGGGCGACAAACATTCTATGTGGTGTATTACTAATGGCAAATTCTCTAATTCTAAGACCAAGCATTGGAATATTTTCAGACTTAAGAATCGTCCATATCGAGCCTGCAATATCTGGCTTAATACCATTACTGTATTTTAAAAAACCAAATATACCAATAATATGGCCATTGTTCTTTGCAATTGCAAAATTTAATGCATCTCCATTTCTAAATTCATACAAAAATAGCTTTCTATTTCTAGCTAAGATATGATTTTCTTTCCAATTATCATTAATGAATTTAATAATATCATCTGCATCTATATATCGGGCTAATCTTATGTGCATATTAAAAAAATGTATAGCCTTATGCTGTATTCACGGCATAAGTCAGATACAGAATACTTTGCTTGGTTCTGTTTAATAAAATTAACAATTCGACTGTTGCTGTATTTTGATTTTTTATTATAGAATTTTCTACTTCTGAATGGTTTGGTTTTTCTCTAAATCAGATTTTCTTGGCTTGTTATCAATTCTAAAAAAATCTTTATTAATATCTTGGTACAAAGACGGAACAATAGGCTCCTTATCTGAAAAATATCGTATATGAGAATCAAGTATTAAATCAAGTTCTGATTTTTTCAAAACGCTTTTAATTATAACGATTCTTTCACTATCTAAACTTGACCTGATAGCATTCAATAAGTCTACATTGTTTATCAAATGATCGAAATTATAAGAACAATCTACAAGGTCTGCATTAGATAATTTATTCATAAAATACTTAAAAGGACTAACAATCTTGTAACGCAATCTTCATAATTTTACCACTAGTAGTTTTTGGAAACTTCTCTTTAATAATTATCTTATCTGGCATTTTATACTTGCTTACATGATCTCCTAGCCAACTATAAATCTCTTGGTTTATACAAGCTGATTCAGGGCTATTTAATACTATATATAATAATACAGACTCACCATAAAAACTATGTGGAATAGAGACGGCTGCAGATTCCAAAACATGTTTATTTTTTTCGACAACCAACTCAATTTCTCTCAGAGATACAAAATTACCTCCTTTTTTAATAATATCTTTTGATCTGCCAATAATACTTAACCTGTTGCCTTCTATTATGCCAATATCTCCAGTGCGAAAATAATTATCCGCATCAAGCGCAAGCGCCTTGTTTATACTGCCATCAGCGGATAAATATCCATCAAACAAAAATGGAGTTTTAACTAATATATTAAATTTTTTACTTATGTCTGGTCTACTGTTTTCTATAGGAACTAGTTTTAAATCTACATAAGGTAAAATGTTTCCAACGCTACCTTCATTACGAGCACCATAAGACTCTGATAAATTTTCAGAACTGATAAAAGTAGTTTCAGATAATCCATAATTTTCACGTACTGGAATTCCGAACTCTCTCTCAAACAATTCCTTATCAGCTAACTTAATAGGGGCTGTTCCAACAAGACATAATTTAACTCTGTTATCATAGGCCTTTTTATTAGCATTCTTTACAAGACTTAATAGGCCGTTTATGATAGTCGGCACGAGCCACAAAATACTTATCTTATATTTTTCTACTATTTTCCAAAATTTAAAATATGTTTTGGCTGAAAATGACTCGTCAATAACAATGCTTCCACCTTTTACCAGTGGAATTAGACCTAAATTAAACAAACCACCCAAATATGACATAGGTAAAAAGTTATAGTATCTTAATTTCTCATCAATAGCCCCATTATGTCGAACAAAAGAATTTGCACTACTCCATAAAGTGTTTATATTCAAACACATTGCTTTCGGCGACCCTGTGGTCCCACTAGTCTTCAACAGCAACTTGCTTCCTTTACTAGAATACTTTATTAAACTTTCATCGTAACCCATCCAAGAAAGATGATCTCCAGTGGATACAAATATAATCGGAATGGATTCACTATTTAAATATTCTTCTATTTCATACTTCAAACCCCTTGGTACAACACAAAGTGTTGGCTTTACAATCGAGACCCAATCCTTAACTTCTTCAATTGAGGACAGCTCATGGCATGGGGCATATGTACTATCGGATAAAGATACAGAAAAAAATATTATCAAAGTCTCGATTGAGTTTGGCAATAGGGATAAAATACTTTGTGTCTTGCCACTAGGTAAATGACTTGTCAGCAATAACATGCATGATTTTATTTTAATATCTACATCGGAATAACTAAACTTACTTCCAGACTTACAATCTATCAACATTGTTGAATCCGTATTTTTTTCAACAATCGACACAAAATCGCTTGAAAAACTATTAACTAAGTCACTCATATAACCAAGTCACCTTCATTAATCAGAATCAAATCATCAATTATTACAGTTGGATTTCTGATAACAAAATCAAGATGAAAGCTAACATCATTTTTCCCACCAATAGTTGCATTAGATCCTATGCCAAAATGTACTGTTCCATAAGACCCTTCATCTGTAAGCATGTTGCCAGTTAATGTACACATCTCATTCAAGCCAACACCAAATTCTGCAATGTTATATGCTTTTATAGAACCAACATCAGAGAAAATATTGTTTAAAGTATCAACATAGTCTTTATTTTGACTTTTTATCTTTACCAAATTCCCATCTTTAACAAGTAAAGTTACGTCATCATTTAACAATCCAATATCTTTACAAGGTATCGCCCCATCAGTCACTATAATACCTCTAGCAGCACCCTCTACCGGTGCAATATTAGCCTCTATATCAGGTGGTGAGCCTAAATCTCCTGGATTTTTCACATATCCTGGGCAACAGTTTCCTAGTCTTCCATTAATTGGTAGCCATATATCCGTTCCCTTTTTGCTTAAAACCCTGATTGAATTACCTTGTGATAATATATCGGAAACTTTTTTTACAGTAATAGCGCGTTTAACATAATCAGTTAGAATAGATGGATGTTGAAGTAGATCAATAGAATAATCCGGAAGGCTTAAATATCTCGCACCATTGTCGCACGCATTTTTTCTTGCGAATGTATGTGCAATAGATGTAGATGTTAGACCAATAATCAAATCTGAAGATAGCATTTTATTAGCCACAAAATTGTTAGGCTCCGTGCCATGTGTGCAACTATAAGGAATTTTAATATATTCGTAATTTAAAAAATTACATTCCATATAATCTTTAAATAGACTAGATACTAGTTCTGTTTTCTCATCATATAGTACTAAAACTTTTTCTTCGCTTAGCAAATTTCCACAATGGAAAATAATATGCTCAATAGGTTTAATATATCTATCTTTTTTCACACTCAAAGACCCACCATAATGGAAATTCACTTGCAAAACTAGATTCTTTTGATACACCATCATGTTTATCTGGCTTAGGTTCGTAGATATTATTAATTACAAATCCAGAACTCGAGATAGCTTTAGTCATTTCTGAAAGTGATGGAACTACAGAATATAATTTATTTGAATACTCGCTAATAACAGTAAATGGAAGATTTTCATTTCCAAGCCATGGTGCTAACCAAAACACACCATGAGGCTGCATGATAATACACTTATTGCCACTTTCCATTTTTTCACACATCTTACATAGTAAATCTTTTGCCGTTACTTTTGGAGTGTTGGCATCTGGAGAATAAAAGTAAAAATGAAATACATCTGACATCCAAACTATATCAAACTTTAAATTATCAAATATATTAAGATAATTGGAGGAATTTAAATCTATATGAATTGGTACAAACTCTGGTGGTGAGAGTTCAGATGCTTTGTTTAAATGTTCAACATCAGGATCAATACCTATAACTTTACTAGCACCAAGATTAAGAAACTTTCTTGCCACTATACCGCTACCACATCCAAAATCTAAAACAACTTTGCCGTTGAGCTTCAAACCATTAAAATAATCTTCAATAAAATTTTCTTGTATGTACTTATATAAATTATCCTTAACAAGGCCAGTGTCTACATTAAATTTTTGTTGATACCACCAAGATTCTGGATCTAGTCTATTTTTTATTATTAACTCTTCACCTAACTGCTGATGAAATGTCCCCATGTGTTTATTATCTAAAATATTGCTTTTCTTATTAAGAAATTCCAAGTATTTAGATTCTTCACTCTTTACAATCCAATGTAATTGTAAAAATTTAATAGCTTCATCAATATGCTCAAACACTACAATATCTTCGCTTGAACTATCAAGTCCAGTCGGATCTGATAACAAGCCATCAATATTTGTAAACCTTGTCATATTAATTGCTTTTTTATCTGGACTGTCTATACCGAGCAATGATGATAATAGTCCATTATTTATCCATATGTGGCGACGCACCCTGTGATTAGACGATATAACACCGCCATTATGTGGGATAAGCACAACATCACTTACAAATTCAACTATTTTTTTCACATTTTTTATGCTAGATTTATTAAACTCAAACAAGTCTATATGTCTACCCACAGGGTTACGATTATAAAATCTTTTATATTATCCCAATCCTTGCTCGTAGTTTTTCTTAGCCTCCTCATTATTAATTATTTGATATATATGATTTGATATAGATAAAACATTGCTGAAATTATCTTCACTCAGATTTTCTATCTCAATACTAATTGAAAACTCTTTCTCAATAAATAACACAAGTTCAATTAAGCCAAATGAGTCAATAACCCCAATATCAAACAAATTGTCACTTTCACCAAAAGACAAATTTGACTTATTAGATGATAAATATGTATTAATTTTACGAACTGCTTCCTCTAACTTCATATTTTTCCTTTAATTTATAAACAATATTTTTCCTAAAGATTAAACTATGGGGAAATAAATTCATATATTTCACCTGTATAGTTTCTTACAAAAAATACCTTAATTTTTCTATTAAAAGGTGTCATTATAAAAACATCTCCAACAGAGTAATTGTTTTTTAATAGATAACTCCTTACTTTTTCAACATCATCACATATAAATGAAATGCAAACAGTATTATTTTGATTTAACCATGTTTTTAATTCTTTTTCTTTAGAGTTGATATACAACAAACTTACCTTATTATTCGATATAGAATTTTTGATATCAACCTTTAAGTAATTATTTGACAAAATCTTATCAATATTAAAACCTAATTTAGACCAAATATTAGTTGCGTTCATTGTATTGTTGCACCTAATGTATATCTTAGTAGATTTATCATCTTTTGGAAAATGCATATCAGGAGTGTAATTTTCCTCATAAAAAGTTTCAAATGCTGATTTACTTATAATATTTCTATTATTAACCTCAGATTTTATCTCAACATCAGGATATCCTTTTTTTGACATTAACAAAATATCTGCCTTTTCTGACATACTTCCAAAAATAAATGAAGATTTCTGAAGTGCATTAACACTACCTATTGTTTTAAATTTTAGTGAGTATCCTATTTTATTAAAATAGGATTCAGACTCATACAGGCTATCAGTTGAATGAACTATATGGCTCACGCCATAAATTTTGAATACCCTTGGTCTCATGAAAGTTTTTTCCTAAATATATTATTTAGGAAGGGTTAAGATAACTTTAGAAAAATTATCTTAACCCTTCAGAAAAATTATCTATTTTCTTTTGAATATAGGTTGGCAAACTGTCATATAAAGTTAGATACTCTTTTTGACAAATTATTTGAAATGTATTTAACTTTAACTCAGTTAAGCAATAAAACCACACCTCCTCTTTATCTAAAATCTTATGTATTTCTTTAACTATGTCACTAATTTTTAAATTTTTTGGTATGGCAATTACACCAGAAGGATCACAAATTGCAACAGCACCCTCATACTTGTCATACAACTCCTTTCTTAACTTTTCTGGAAAGTTTCCGCTAAACTCATTTATGCAACCAATTGGAGTTCTATCATTACACCAGATAGGATAATTATGTTTTGTAAGCATTTCAACGTCCCTAACAGCCCCATGGACAACTATCGCTTCAACATTATTTACTTCAATTAGATATTTGGCAACAAGTTCACCTAACAGTGCTCTGCCGTCACAATTATGTGTAAAGATAACTACTATATCTCCTCTTGATGTGCTACTAATCTGGTCGTGCAAACAATAATTTGAAATATTGGAGGCAAAAATACATTTAATTTTTCCAACCTTATACGAATCTTCATATAATGGATAAACATGTGGAATCAATCCTGTTTTATTTAAAGCATCAGCTAAAAGAGTAGTTGATACATTTTTGCTCTTACATAATGATATTATTTTATTAATTTCATCCATTTTTTATGCCTCTAAAGTTATCTAGACCCATTATTCATTATGAAGTCCAGCCCCCATCTATAATTATATTTTGACCTGTAACATACATAGATAGATCACTAGCTAAATATGCAATTATTCCCTTCAAATCCTCTTCTGATGCCATCCTTCCTAGCGGGGTTTTATCCTCATACCTCTTAACAAATACATTAGGCTGATTACGATATACCCCACCAGGTGATATGCAATTAACACGCACATGTGGTGCAATAACTGTAGACAACCAACGCGTTAATTGTATCAAGCCTCCTTTTGATGCAGCATAAGCTGCTGGATTTCCCATATCTGTTCCTTCATATAAAGATAAGTCAGGAGCAGTCATTCCATAAATTGAGGATACATTAATAATAGATGCAGACTCGCTGTTTTTAAGCTTTTTGACCAGTCCTTGAATTAAATGAAATATTGCAGTAAGATTTACCTCAAGTGCTCGTCTCCAGGTCTCTATATCTTGATTTTCAAAATCTGTAACCCATCCTTCCAAATTAGATTCACCCACGAATGCAGCATTATTAATAATAATATCTAAGCCTTTATTATTGTAATTAATCCTATCTATTAGTGTCTTTCGTGATAATTCATTCTCTAAATTGCAATCTATACATTCTATATTTACATTATATTTTTCCAATACTGCTCTTTTAATCGATTCATAATCTGAGCCAGGTTTATCAACTAATAATAAATCTCCACCTAATTCAGCGATGGTTAAAGCGGTCTCTTTCCCAATTCCACCTATAGCACCCGTAATTAATGCAACTCTACCATTTAATTTTATTAAATCTTTAATACTTCTCATATTAAAACCCTTATTGACAAAATAACAAGCACTCAGCAATTTTAAAATCAAGTATATTGTCAATATCAATCGCTCTTTCTGGAGGAACAATAATGCTTTTTACTTTGCCTTCAAAAATCCCACTAAATTCTTTAATAAAATCTACATCAACCACATACGCAACTGTTGTCATATCAAAAACATCCGGAGTATCTTGTCTTCTTGTTATAACCTCATCTGACTGGATAGCAAGAGAAGAATAGCCATTATTGTCATTTATTATCATATTGAAATAAGGACTCCTGCTAGCCTCACTGACTGTAATTACCGAATCGATCCCACCTTTTTCAAACAAATCGATGCAATTATTAACATCTTCTACAGATCTAAGTGGTGCAGTTGCTGGAAGCACTACTATGCTATCTATTTTTTCACCCTGGTTTTCCATATGATTAATAGCATGCCTCCATACCAACCATTCTGGACTATCATCCGCAGCTAAGTCTGTAGGCCTTATAAAAGGCACTTCGGCGCCATGTTCCGTCGCGATCTTTGCAATTTTCTTTGAATCAGTAGACACAATAATACGAGAGATTCTATCTATTTGTTTTGCGATATTAATTGACCATCCAATTAATGGAGTGCCATCTAATGATTTAATATTTTTGCCTG
>ENA-OREN01005639-OREN01005639.1-marine-metagenome-genome-assembly--contig:-NODE-5639-length-10308-cov-4.403577_pt1 | contig 10308 bp, 7 predicted proteins | sample MGYA00248624_ERZ508555 | MGnify/ENA primary metagenome ERZ508555 (study PRJEB26222, sample SAMN06267773) | marine metagenome | isolation source: Saanich Inlet, British Columbia, Canada | place...
TGATTGATTTACTTTTGAATTAATATTTGTTCTATCTATTTCAAGATTTCTAAGGTGAGATTGACTAGCTTCATTATTTTTTCTAAGAGTATTTAGTTCTGATTCAGAACTTAAGCTATTGTTCAGTAATGTTTCTAAATTTTTTCTTATTTCATCTTCATTTGTATCTTGCTTTGTGGGCTCTTTAGTTATTTGTAGTGATTTTGTTTTAAGTTGTATAATTTGATTTTCTATTCTATTAATTGCGATTTCAAGTGCATTTATTACAGACTTTTTAGATTCTATTTGAATCTCCAATGTTTGAGATTTTGGTAAAAGTGAGTTTAGCTTTTGTTTTAGAGTATTTCTTTTGTTGGATTGATTGCTTCGTTCTTTATCTGAATGTTCTTTATTTAGAGTAAGATCATTCATTAACACTTTTGATTCATTGTGCTTATATTTTGAAACTTTTAGTTGATCTTCATTGGCTTTTATTTCATTAGCAATAGATTGGAACTCATTGGTTAATTGAATTAATTTTTCGTCTATCTCACTAATTTTAGATTCTATAACTTTTGAAAAGTCTTCATGGATAATATTATTAGACTTAATTAGTTCACTCTTTAATACAGCGAATGATTTTTTTATTTCATTTAAGTTTTCAATAGTTATCTTTTGTTTCTCTGTGCTAGTTAATTGCTTAGTTAGCATCATAATTTTAACATTTTCTGTTTCTGTTGATGTTTTTGCATCATTCAATTGATGTGTAATATTTTCATTATTTTTAGTCTCTAATAGGATCTCATGATCCAAAACTTCTATTTCTGTTTTTAATTTATTGACTATGTTTTGTGCATTTTGATTATTTTTATCAACAGCTATTAGTTCTGTTTTATTGATTTCAATATTTTTTGTATCTTCATCTAGTTCAATGTTTAGTCTAATGAGTTCTTTTTTTAAATCCTCAGCATTAGTAGTTTTTTGTGACTCAAGTTCTTTTTCATATTCAATTGATTGTTCAAGCCTAGCTATATTAGCTTGTAGTTCAAAATGCTGTTTTTGCTTATCATTAAATAAGGTAGCATTTTGACTATCTTTAATTCTTATTTCTTCAATATCTGCTTCAATCTTTCTAAGAACGGTTAGATTGTTATCGTAAGAACTTTGATATTGTTTAGATTCAGTTTTATTGGATTCAGCTTGTTCTTTTAAAATATTAATCCTTGTAAGAATTATTTCAACTGCGATTTGTTTTTCTCTATTTTTTAAAGTTTTATATCTGTCAGCTTCATTGGCTTGTTTTTTAAGCCTTTTAATTTGCTTCTCTATTTCATCTTTCAGATCGTTTAAACGATTTAGATTTTCTTTTGTGTTTTTAATGCGTGATTCTGTTTCTTTACGTTTTTGTTTGTATTTTGAAATCCCTGCTGCCTCTTCTAGAAATAATCTCATTTCTTCAGGTTTTCCTTCAATAAGACCTGAAATCATTTCTTGTTGAACAATTGCATAACTTCTTGGTCCAAGACCTGTACCTAAAAACAAGCTAGTTATATCTTTTCTTCTGCATTTAGTTCCATTTAAAAAATATTGTGATTGTCCATCTCTTGAAATTACCCGTCTAGTTGATATTTCATTGTAATTTGAGTATTCACCACCAAGTTTTTTTTCAGAATTATCAAAAAAGAGCTCTATTGAAGCAGTGCTAACAGGTTTCCTAGAAGATGAACCATTGAATATGACATCAGACATAGATTCTCCCCTTAAATACTTAGCAGATGATTCACCTAAGACCCATCTAACAGCATCTATTACGTTTGATTTGCCACATCCATTGGGACCAACAATTCCGACAAGATTTGAGGGTAGCACAAGGGTCGTTGGTTCAACGAAAGTTTTAAAGCCTGAGAGTTTTATTTTACTTAATCGCATAAAAAAACTTATAGAATAAGACTTTATTTTAGAGTAATTCAAAGATATATACATTAAAATATTCAATATAATCATTAAATAACCTAAGAATAATGAATGACCAATTAAATATTCTCGAATCTTTTGATAATCCGAATATCAATAAAGATTATCTGATAAAAATTGAAGTCCCTGAGTTTACATGTCTTTGTCCTAAAACTGGTCAACCAGACTTCGCTATTGTATTCATTAAATATATTCCTAGAGATTTATGCATTGAACTAAAATCTTTAAAACTATACATGGGTAGTTATCGCGATATTGGATCATTCCATGAAGCAATTACAAATAAAATATGTGATGATTTGGTAAATATTATGCTTCCAAATTACATAGAGGTTAAGGTTAAATTTAATGTACGTGGTGGAATTTATACTGAAGTGCAATGCACTAATATAAATGAAAACTGGACTGATAAATTAAACTTAATAAATCCTAGTTCATAAACACTTCACAAAAGTTATATTCTCAGTATAATCCTTTTGTCTCATAAATTTAATACTGAAATAATGAAAACAAAAAAAATAAACAATGTTAACGGTTCTCTCATCCAACAATTTGGTATAGATAGTTATAAGCCTAGAGCTAAAGAAAAATATATGTCTAAAAGACAATTAAATCATTTCACAAAGATTTTAAATGCATGGAAAGCACAACTTGAAGATGAAGCAGGTAAAACAGTGGATCATATGCAAAAAGAAAGCAATAATCTTGCAGACCCAAATGATAGAGCATCACAAGAATCAGAATTTGGTTTAGAACTCAGAACCCGTGATAGAGAGAGAAAATTATTACGAAAAATTCAAACTTCACTCAATAAAATTAAATCAGGAAACTATGGTTATTGTGATGAAACAGGCGAAGAAATTGGCCTAAAAAGACTAGAAGCTAGGCCTGTAGCAAGTTTAACTTTAGAAGCTCAAGAAAGAAGAGAAATATCTGATAAGCAATACAGTGATGCAAGATAGCTTTTAGCTCTCTTCAGTAGTAGTTTCTTCTTCTTTTTCGTTTTCTATTGCTTTAATTGATAATCTTATTCTTTTTTGTCTATCGATTTCAATAACTTTGACTTTCACTATTTGGCCTTCACTCAGGACTTTATCAACAGATTCGACTCGTTCATTCGATATTTCTGAGATATGAACTAATCCATCCTTACCAGGCAAGATTGTTACAAATGCTCCAAAGTCCATAATTTTTGCTACTCGACCCTCATAGATGGTATTTAACTCTACATCTTTTGTTAAAAGTTCAATTTTTTCTTTCGCTAATTCACCAGAGGATTTATCAACAGAAGCAATAGTTACAATACCATCATCATTGATGTCAATTTGAGCGCCAGTTATCTCCGTAAGAGATTTTATAGTTGCTCCACCTTTTCCAATTACATCTCTAATTTTATCTTTTGCTACAGTAATCGTAATTATGGAAGGAGCATAGTTAGAGTATTCATCAGAAGGTTTGTTAATTACTTCATTCATTTTATCCAAGATATGAAGTCTTGCTGTTTTTGCATGAACAAGAGCATCATCCATGATTGATTTTGTTATTCCATCTATTTTTATATCCATTTGTAATGCTGTTATACCTTCAGTGGTTCCAGCTACTTTAAAATCCATATCTCCTAAATGATCTTCATCACCAAGAATATCAGTCAGTACTTGGTATTTATCACCATCTTTTACTAATCCCATAGCAATTCCAGCTACAGGAGCCTTAATTGGAACACCAGCATGCATTAAGGCAAGACTTGAGCCACAAACAGTTGCCATAGAGCTAGAGCCATTAGATTCTGTTATTTCTGAAACCAGACGAATGGTATAGGGGAAAGTTGACATATCAGGTAATACAGCTTCAAGAGCTCTTCTTGCTAATTTACCATGGCCAATTTCTCTTCTTTTTGGAGAACCTATAAACCCTGTTTCACCAACAGAATATGGTGGAAAATTATAGTGAAGCATAAATTTATCTTTATATTCACCTTCGAGAGCATCAATAATTTGGGAATATCGTTCTGTTCCTAATGTTGCTACTACAATTGCTTGTGTTTCACCTCTGGTGAACAAAGCTGAACCATGAGTTCTTTCTAAGACATCAACTTCTACATCTATATTTCTGACTGTAGTCGTGTCTCGTCCATCAATTCTTGGATCACCATTTAAGATTCTGTCTCTAACTATTGATTTTTCTATTACTTTAATTTCATCTTTGATATCAGATGCATCGTATTCTGAATCTTCATCGCTAGTTTCATTATCAATATGGGTTCTAATTTCTTCGAGCTGTTGTTGTCTTTCAACTTTATCCGCAATTTGATATGCAGATGTAATTTTATCAAATGCAAGATCATTAACTAGTTTTACAAGAGAAGGATCTTTTGTAATCTCTTCAACTTGCCATTGTTCTTTTCCAACTTCATCTTTCAATTCTTGTATTGCGTCAATAACTGTTTGCATTTGCTCATGTCCATACATTACAGCACCTAGCATAACTTCTTCAGATAGTTCATTTGCTTCTGATTCGACCATCAATATTGCATCTTTTGTACCTGCAACCATTAAGTTTAATTTGGAATCATCCATACTGGATAGACTTGGGTTGAGAACATAATTACCATTGATATACCCTACTCGAGCACCACCGATTGGTCCGTTGAATGGAAGATCAGATATTGATAACGCTGCAGATGCTCCAATCATAGCTATTACATCGGTTTGGACTTCTGGATTAAGACTCATTACTGTCAAGATAACTTGCACTTCATTCATAAAGCCTTTTGGAAAAGATGGTCTTAAGGGTCTATCAATTAGCCTAGAAATAAGCGTTTCTTTTTCTGAAGGCCGTCCTTCTCTTTTAAAGAAGCCACCTGGTATTTTACCAGCGGCGTATGTTTTTTCTTGATAGTTGACAGATAATGGAAAGAAGCTTTGATTTGGATTGGCTTCTTTTCTAGCTGCTACGGTGGCTAGAATTGTTGTTCCATCGCATGTAATCATTACTGATCCATTGGCTTGCCTAGCAATTTTTCCTGTTTCAATTAGTAGTTCTTGATCTCCTAATAAGATCTTTTTTGATATTTCACTCACAATTATTTTCCTTACAAATCTTCGAACTAAAGAATACAGTTCGTTTTATTATTATTTTCTTAAGCCTAGATCTGATATAAGTTTTTTATAAGCTGTAAGATTTTTATTTTTCATATAATCAAGAAGCTTCCTTCTTTTATTGACCATCATAAGAAGACCTCTTCTTGAGTGATGATCTTTTTTATGATTTTCAAAGTGACCCATTAGTGTATCAATTTGTTCAGACAGTAAAGCTATTTGGACATTAGCAGAGCCAGTGTCATCACTGGATGTTTTATGTTTTTCAATAATTTCTTTCTTTTTATCAGTTGCTAAAGACATTTTATTTATTATTTATTTAATTCAGACGCTATTCTACATAGTTTATTCAATTCAACAACAACATAATTAACATTTAATTCAAATTAAATACTTTAGTTGGCTTAATTATATTTTCAGATAGTGATGTCCCAATTCCTTGAAGGTAATTTTTTTCATTGTATATAATTATTGTTTCACCAATATCTAATTTTTGACTTGCAATATTAATAGTTTGGCCGTGATTAAATTTAATCGTTTGATTTGAATTAATTTTAATTTTAGTTATATTTTTAAACACGATATCTAAAGGATGAATGCAATTATAAAGTTCTTTTTTTGACATACTGGTCATTTGACTATAGCTATACATATTATAGTTTTCAAGAAGCTCTATACTGGTTCTTCTTAACTCTTTTACATGAGCCAAATTAGACATATTTTTTGCTATATCTTCTATCAATACCCTAATATAAGTACCTTTACTGCATTGTACTTCAAGCTGAAATTCATTATTAGTTAAGCTTTTTAATGTTATTTTATATATAAATATTTTTCTGCAATCTCTTTCAATAACCTCTCCTTTGATCGCATGCTTATAGAGTCGTTTGCCATTAATTTTGACTGCAGAAAACATGGGAGGTTTTTGATACGATTCTCCTAATAATGTATTCAAATATTTTTTAAAATCAGACTGATTTATTTTAGAAATAGATTGAGAATCAATAATTTTACCATCTGTATCACCAGTATCAGTTAGTTCTCCTAGCTTTGCTGTTACGAGATAGGTCTTGGATGAATGCAGGAGATAAGAGGAAACCTTTGTCGCTTCACCAAAGCATATGGGGAGCAGACCTGTGGCTAATGGGTCAAGAGTACCTGTATGTCCAGCTTTTTTAGCGCCAAATAACTTCTTTACTTTTTGCAATGCCTGGTTAGAAGATATGTGTGAATGTTTATCAAATAAGAAGAACCCATTTATATTATTTTTTATCATTCTCAATTGCAGAATCAATTAATTTATTTATATGATTTGCGTCCTCTTCTTTTGTATCAAAGATAAAGTTAAGTTGTGGAACTTTTTTTATTGAAAGTTTGTTGCTAATTTCATTTCTTAGAAAGCCAATTGCTTTATCTAAGGTAGCTGTGTTTTCTTTTTTCAAATTTTCATGATTAAGAGAAGTAAAATAAATTCTTGCATAAGATAAATCTTTGGTGAGATTTACTTCAGTGATAATAATATTCTTAAGTCTTTTATCTTTTATTTTATGGCTTATTGTCTCACTAATAATTCGATGTATCTTTACTTCGATTCTCTTATTAGCTGAAAAATCACTTGGCATTTATGATTTAACTTCTATATTTCTAAAACACTCGATTTGATCACCTGCTTTAACATCGTTATAGTTTTTAACTCCAATGCCACACTCCGTGCCTGACTTAACTTCTTTAACATCATCTTTAAATCTTCTTAGAGATTCTAATTCACCTTCAAATATAACAGTATTATCTCTAAGAACTCTTATAGGGTTAGATTTGATAACAGTGCCTTCAAGTACTAAGCAACCAGCAATTTTTCCAATCTTTGGGGAATCAAAAATATCTCTAACTTCTGCTATTCCACAAATTTCTTCTTTAATAATTGGGGCAGATAACCCTTTAATCATATTTGAAATATCATCTATAGTTTCATAAATTATGCTGTAATACTTTATATCTACAGCTGAATTTTTAATGGATTTCTTTGCAGTTGTGTCTGCTCTAACATTAAAACCAATAATGAATGCATCTGAGGCTTCAGCAAGGTTTATATCCGATTCATTGATACCTCCCACTCCGGAAGAGACAATATCTATATGAATTTCTTCTGTAGATAGCTTTATAAGTGAATCTTTTATTGCTTCTGAGCTTCCATGAACATCAGCTTTAATCATTATAGGTATGGATTTCAATTCTCCACTATTTGGATTCTCCATGAAGTTTTTCATTTTTAAAATTTGTTGTTCATTAAGAGTATTGGTTCTGTTGTTTTGTTTTCTTTGAATAGCTATATCCTTTGCTTGTCTTTCAGTATCTATTACCCTCATTTCATCACCTGAATTAGGAGCAGCAGATAGTCCATAAACTTTTACTGGCATAGATGGCACCACAGATTCTAAGTCTTTATTTTCTTCATTAATCAGTATTCTAGCTTTTCCAAACTCTTCTCCTACAATAATTAAATCTCCCTTATTTAATTTTCCCTCTCTAATTAGTATCGTTGCTACAGCACCTTTACCACTCTCAATACCTGATTCTAAAACTGTACCAATAGATCTACCTTCGTTTGGCGCTTTTAAATCTAGGACTTCAGCTTGTAAAAGGATGGTTTCGAGTAATGTATCGACACCTTCTCCACTAATTGCAGAAACATTAACAAATAGGTATTCACCACCAAGTTCTTCTGGAATTATTTCATTTGAAAGAAGTTCTGATTTAACTTTTTCTAAATCAGCATCCGGTTTATCAATTTTATTTATAGCTACGATTAATGGCACATTTGCTAATTTTGCATGCTCTATCGCTTCAATTGTTTGAGGTTTAACTCCATCATCAGCTGCGACTACAAGTATTACAATATCAGTTACATTGGCTCCTCTTGCTCTCATTTGTGTAAATGCTGCGTGACCTGGAGTATCTAAAAAAGTTATTGCTTTATTATTATGATCTATTGAATAAGCACCGATATGTTGTGTTATCCCACCTGCTTCTGATTCTGTAACTTTAGTTTTTCTAATATAATCAAGTAGAGAAGTTTTACCATGATCAACATGTCCCATAATCGTGACAACTGGTGGCCTTTCAAACAAATCATTGGTATTTACTTGGGAATCAAATAAGGAATCCTCTGTAGATCTTTCATCCATAATAATTGCTTTATGACCAATTTCTTCAACTAACAGTATGGCTGTGTCTTGATCTAAAGGATCATTCCCACTCGACATAATTCCTTGATTCATCATTACAGTTATTACTTCTCCTACTTTTATAGATAGTTTCTGTGCTATCTCTTGAGGAGAAATAAATTTAGGAATTTTAATTTCTTTGATTATAGGGGTACTTGGTTTTTCAAATCCTTGGCCTTGATCCAATGAGGTGATATTTAGTGTGCGTCTAACTTGGCGTTTTTTTCTTTTTTTAATTTTACCTGAAACATGCAGTTCTTCCATTCCAAAAGAATCTTTTTCAAAATGTTTGGTTTTTTTTCTTTTTTTGTTTTTACCTTTCGAAGAGTGTTCTTTTTGAGTTTCTTCGATAACTGGTTGTTGATTATTATTTTCTAAAGTATTGTCAGAAACTTCAATGGTTTGCTTTTCTTGTTCTTCCTTTTCTTTTTTTATTTTATCTAGTTTTTCTTGTGCATTTCTTTTTTGTTCTAACTCTTTAGTCTTTAAGTCTTCTTTTAAAGCTTCTTTTTTAGCTTCTTCCATTAAGGAATCTTTATTAAGATAAGTTCGTTTTTTTCTGACTTCCACATTAACAGTTCTTGAGGTACCAAAACCACCTGAAAGTTTAATTTCACTTTGAGATCTTCTATTGACTACTAGTTTTTTTGGAGATGAGGTTAGCTTAGATGTGCCATGACTTCCCCTTAGATGATTTAGAAGTAGTAGTTTTTGATCATTTGAAATAACTGAATCTTCATTGTCTACATCAATGCCTGCATCTTTTAGTTGACCAATCAGTTTATCGCTGGATATTTTAAGTGCTAGTGATAGTTTTGATACAGTGGTTGTTGACATTATATATGATTCCTTATTTTAATCTTCTTGTTGATTACTGGTTATTTCCCCTTTATCAAACCATTCTTTTCTAGCTTCTAATATAATTTCTCCTGCAAGAGTTTCATCAATTTCATCAATATCAATTAAGTCATCTATTGATTGTTCTGCAAGTGTATCTTTGTCATTAATACCATTTCTTGCTAGCGCGTAAGCTATTGCTTCTGTGACAGATTCTAATTCTATTAAATTTTTTGATGGACCATTTTCATCAAGGTCTTCCTCAGTTGTAATTGCTTCTACGAGAAGTTGGTCCTGAGCTCTTTCTCTTAATTCATTAACAAGCGTTTCATCAAAACCATCAATTTTTTCTAATTCATTAACGGGTACATAAGCCACTTGATCAATTGTTGAGAAACCTTCTTGTGCTAATAAGGTTGCAACGTCTTCCCCAACTGATAGTTTCTCCACGAAGATCTTAGCGTTATCTTTTATTTCCTCATCATCTTTTTCTAATGCTTCAGTTTCACTTAAGACATTTAATTTCCATCCGGTTAACTCACTAGCTAGTCTAATATTTTGACCACCTCTACCAATTGCTTGTGATAGTTTTGCCTCTTCAACAGCGATATCCATACTATTTTTTTCTTCATCAACGATAATTGATACCACATTAGCTGGTGACATTGCATTGACAACAAATTGAGCATTATTATTAGACCATAGGATAATATCAATTCTCTCGCCATTAAGTTCATTTGAAACTGATTGTACTCTAGACCCTCTCATTCCTACACATGCACCAACTGCATCTATTTTTTTGTCATCTGAATGAACTGCTATTTTAGCTCTTAGTCCTGGATCTCTCGAGGCTCCCTCAATAGTGATGAGATTTTGAGTAATTTCTGGTACTTCAACCTTAAATAATTCTATTAAGAATTCGGGCATAACTCTTGATAATATTAATGGGGGACCTTTTAAGTCATCATTAATTCCTTTAAGAATAGATTTAATTCTATCTTGAGGTCTTAAAGCTTCTTTAGCAATCATTTCTTTTCTTGGTAGAAAAGCTTCTGCATTATTACCGATGTCAATATAAAAGCCATTTCTATCCATTCTTTTGACAACGCCACTGATTACTTCCCCTACTTTATCTTTATACTGTTCTATTGTTTTTTGTTTTTCAGCCTCTCTAACTTTTTGGACAATAACTTGCT
>ENA-OREN01005641-OREN01005641.1-marine-metagenome-genome-assembly--contig:-NODE-5641-length-10305-cov-4.899394_pt1 | contig 10305 bp, 6 predicted proteins | sample MGYA00248624_ERZ508555 | MGnify/ENA primary metagenome ERZ508555 (study PRJEB26222, sample SAMN06267773) | marine metagenome | isolation source: Saanich Inlet, British Columbia, Canada | place...
AACCAACAGGTAATCCAAGATCTGGAAGCACGCGGAGTCATTTTTACCGAAGACATGAAGAGCATCCCGCCCAGAACGGTAACTGTCCTCAGTGCTCATGGCGTATCCGATGCCGTTATGGAAACTGCCAAAGCTCAAGATTTGGAGATTATCGATGCGACCTGTCCGCTTGTTACCAAAGTTCATTTACAAGCTAAACGTTATAGCAAAAGTGGGCATGAAGTGGTAATTATTGGCCATCGAGGCCATGTTGAAGTGGAAGGGACATACGGACGAGTGCGTGGAACAGTCCATGTGGTTGGTACTGTAGAAGATGTTCAGGCTCTAGTGGTTTCTGATCCGAAACGAGTATCCTATGTGACCCAGACTACTCTTAGTCTAGATGATACACGTTCCATCGTGGAAGCCTTGAAAGATCGTTTTCCGGAAGTAAAGGGTCCTGAATTGTCCGATATCTGCTATGCAACACAAAATCGCCAGAATGCTGTACGGAGTCTTGCAGAAAAAGTTGATGTTATTCTGGTAGTCGGCGCTCGAAATAGCTCCAATTCTGCGCGTTTACAGGAAGTAGGTGAAATGAGTGGCGTAGATGCTTATTTAATTCAAGATGCTAACGAAATTTCACCAGACTGGTTTGCTAATAGCTCCGACATAGGTGTAACTGCTGGCGCCTCTACTCCTGAAATATTAGTACAGGGTGTTCTTGATCGTTTGCGGAGTCTTGGAGTGAACAGCATCGAAGAGATGGAAGGAGTATCGGAAGACATCACATTTAAGCTTCCCGCATCGCTATTGAGAGAACAGAAATCTTTGTAATCACAACAATAAATTCTAATATAACTATGAATGACTATCATTCGGCCTATTAAATTAATCTTGGAGAGATTTGCTCATGGGAGTTCCAATACGTCAACAGCTAGCTGTAGCCAGCTATTTATTAAAACAGAAATTTAATGGGGTAAAAAAATACCCGATGGTTTTAATGCTGGAGCCACTCTTTCGTTGCAATCTGGCCTGCGGAGGTTGTGGGAAAATAGATTATCCTGATGAGACCTTAGATAAACGTCTTTCATATGAAGAATGTATGCAGGCTGTAGATGAATGTGGTGCGCCGATGGTATCAATTCCGGGTGGAGAACCACTGATCCACAAAGAAATGCCACAAATAGTCGAGGGCATTGTAGCGCGTAAAAAATATATCTATCTATGTACAAATGCACTTTTATTGAAGAAAAGAATTAATGATTATAAGCCATCCCCCTATTTAACTATGTCTGTCCATCTAGATGGAATGAAAGAAAGGCATGATAATTCTGTCTGCCAAGAAGGAGTCTTTGATCGGGCAGTTGAGGCCATAAAGATAGCTGTAGAAAAAGGCTTTAGAGTCACTGTGAACTGCACTCTCTTTCAGGGGGAGACCCCAGAAGATGTTGCTGAATTTCTTGACTACGCTATGACTCTGGGTATAGAGGGGGCAACTATTGCACCCGGATTTAGTTATGAAAAAGCACCCCAGCAAGATGTATTTATTAAAGGAGAAGACACCAAAAATCTGTTCCGAGGTATTTTTAAACTTGGCAAAAAACGGGACTGGAAATTAAACCATTCCACACTATACCTTGATTTTCTTGCAGGCAATCAGAGCTATGATTGCACCCCATGGGGGAATCCAACCCGTAATATATTTGGCTGGCAAAAACCCTGCTATTTACTATCGGATGAAGGCTATGCATCTAGTTTCCAAGAGCTTCTAGAGGACACTCCTTGGGAAAAATATGGGAATACTAATAACCCAAAATGTGTGCAATGTATGGCGCACTGTGGTTATGAAGCAACTGCAGTTGAAGATATGTTGCAACATCCTCTGAAAGGACTACTTACATCTATACGGGGTCCAAAAACTGTAGGGGCAATGGTAGCTGAACCAGTTCCCAAATGGATAACCGAAGAACAAGGGAAAAAAAATACACTTTCAGAAATTCCTGTTACAGTTAAGCTGTAATTATCATTAGCTTATACTTGAATATCGATTTAGTAGCTTTTTATAAAAACAGAAATGATTTTATTTAGTATAAACTGAACAAATCATTACCTTTTTGCCAATTATACTAATTAGCGGTATTCTCTTTTTTTGGTAAAGAAGTTTACTCAGACAAGCAATATTTATACAAGTTTGCTCAGCTCCCTTACTATATACTTAAAAATAATCAGAACTTATTAGACATATTTTCTATATGCATATAGTTGGGAAGCTAAAAATTATGAAAATTTCTCTAGAAACCAGATCAACGTTGCATCTTCTTATAGTGATAGCAATGGTTCTGTACATGCCGGTGACTTGGGCCCAAGAACCAGACACTACTCCCACCAAAATCATAAAGAGTCTGCACGGTTCCTTGCTAGAGGCAATGCGGGGAGGAGAAAAACTTGGATTCCAGGGTCGCTATAAATTATTAACTCCAGCAATTGAGAACTCTCATGATCTTGACTTCATTGTAAAAACTATTCTAGGAAGACAATGGACTAAGCTAAGCGGTGAGCAGCAACAAATTCTTATTAGCCACTTCCGCGAACTCAGTATTAGCACCTATTCAGGGTGGTTCAAAGAATATAATGGTGAGAAATTTAAATATATTGAGCAAAAAAAAATGCCTAGAGATTATATATTGGTACGCAGCCAATTTACCCGCTCTAATGGTGATACTGTAAGCTTCGACTACCTGCTCCGTCAGAATAAAAAAGGCTGGAGAATCATTAATATTTTGGCTGATGGCGTCAGTGATCTTGCACTGAAACGTGTAGAGTACCGTTCCATTCTTAAACAAAAAGGCTTTAAAGATTTTATCGATATGCTCAAGAAAAAAATTGAGTTAACTAAAAAAAATTAAGCGCTAATCATACAAACCATTCCCTGAAGGACAACCCACAATAGTGGAAGCTTCGAAAGGACATATCTACAGCATTTTTGGACGCTGGGCTGCCACTTCATATCTATACGCGCCATGGATAATTCTTGTAGTGGTGCTTGCCGCTATGAGCTGTTCCGTATATATATCACGTAATCTTGGTATGAATACAGATACCACAGAGATGCTCGCAGAGCATCTGCCGTTTCGTGTCAATCTGAAACACTACAATAAAACGTTCCCTCAGGAAATGGAGAGCATGTTAGTGGTATTAGATGCCCCTACGCCGGAACAAGCATATGCTACCGCCGGTCGCCTTTCCTATCTCCTAAGAAATGACACGCAAAATTTCCAAGATATATACGCCCCAAATGTAGATTCTTTTTTCATACAGAATAGCCTACTTTACGAGAGCATTCCTGAGCTGGAAAAAATTGCTGACCATATGTCTAATGCACAACCACTGATCTCCCATATTGCTCAAGACCCAACATTACAAACTTTTATTTCTGTACTCTCTGGAGCGACAGATGAATTACGTAAGGGACGCAATCTGGAACTAGGGCCTTTATTTCATAGTTTGAGTGAGACTTTAAATGCCAGGCTTATAGAGGTGCCGCACGTTCTTTCATGGCAAGAGCTATTCCGAGGTAAGCCACAAAAGAACAGATATCAAGAATTTATTATGGTAAAACCAAAACAGGATTTTACCCAGCTATATCCTGCTGAGAAATCAATCTCTGCAATACAAGCTGCTGCATCTAAAATTGGCTTAACAGATGACAGCCCTATACAAATGCGCATTACTGGTGAGGTAGCCTTAGCTGATGAAGAACTAAACAGCTCACTACGCGGCATGGAATATGCGGGAATAATTACTTTTGTATTAATTTCATTAGTACTTTTTTTTGCAATGCGTACGATTAGGCTGTTACTTGCAGTAATAATCTGCCTTATCTTAGGTCTAATTTTTACTGCAGCTTTTGCTACGGCTGCAATCGGCCACTTGAATATTATCTCTATCGCTTTTGCAATACTGTACATTGGTCTTGGCGCTGACTTTGCAATCCATTTTCTACTACGGCACAGAGAAATAATAGAGAGAGGGGTATCAAAAAAAGATGCTATCTACGAATCCGGAATTGTAGCTGGGGGCGCATTAACTGTATGCGCCTTAACTAACGCTATTGCCTTCTATGCTTTTATACCTACTGATTTCAGCGGAGTAGCTGAATTAGGAGTTATTTCTGGAACTGGAATGCTGATTAGTCTACTGGTTACCCTTACTATTGGCCCAGCTCTGTTGCGCTATATACCTAAACAATCTAAATTGAAATCCAACATTGATACCTCTCTTAGCAGAGTACTCGAAATATCATTTAAATGGCAAAAATTAATATATACCACTATCTTCCTTGGACTATTATCTGCAGTCATACTCTTTCCTCAGCTAAAATTTGACTATAATTTATTGAATATGCAGGACCGTACAGGAGAAGCTGTAAAAACCTTTAAGGAATTACTGTCGGAAGTAGATAACTCGCCCTGGTATGTAGCTGTATTAGCTAAAAATCGTAAAGAAGCGGATCTTTTGGTAGAAGATCTAACAAAACTAAAGGAGGTAAAAAGAGTAGTAACTATTCTTAATTTTGTACCAGAAGAACAGGAAATGAAACTCCCACTTATTGAAGAGATGGCAATTACCACCGGACCGATCACCATATCGATGCCATCGCAAGTGAATAATAAACAAACACTAATAAAGCAACAAAAAGAATTAGATAGGCTTAGTACCACCCTAGGTCATTTCATTACTGAGAGGCCTGACCATATTTTATTGGCTCCTGCCCGTGCTCTAAAGAATTCATTGGCAGCACTTTTTGAACATCTTAACAAAAATGATACTGCAAATAGAGAGAAGCTATTACATTTGGTAGAAGAAGATTTGCTCGTAACTTTACCTACTTCTTTACAACGTATGCAGACTGCTATTGAGGCTTCTACCACATTCAGTAAAGAAGATCTTCCAGCACCTTTAATAAGCCGCTGGTACAGCCATGCTGACGAATACAAAATAGCTGTCTACCCGTCAGAGGATATAGATGACAACGATGCATTAAAACGCTTTGTTCGAGCGATCCAGAAAGTTGCGCCACAAGCTACTGGGGGTCCCATGGTAAGCCTGGCAGCTGGTGAAGCTGTCGTACAAGCATTCATACAAGCATTTTCATTAGCTTTAGCTGGGATAGTGATAGCGCTATTAATCTTATTGCGGAGTGTAAAATATACTCTTCTGGTACTAGTCCCACTTCTTCTTTCAAGTATATTTATTGGTATTTTCTCCGTATTGTTCAATCTACCATTTAATTTTGCAAATATTATTGCTCTTCCATTATTACTCGGTATTGGATTAGATAGTAGCCTACATATGGTTCACCGGAGCCGTAGTGATAAACTAGTAGGCGAAACTCTGGCCCATACTAGTACGGTGCGCGCCGTTTTTTATAGCGCACTAACTTCCCTGGTCACCTTTGCAAGTTTAATGCTCTCTTCCCATCAAGGCACTGCTAGTATGGGAATATTACTTACTGTAGGATTGACTTGCACTCTTATCTGCACCCTCTTTATATTACCTGTTCTGTTAAATGCCTCGACCAAAAAAATAGAAGCTTAGAAATAGCGAACCCTTTCTTATTACAGGGTGCATTGAAATTAAGGCAGTAATCGGCTGGTACTAACTGGGTTAATAATATATTGAAATAGCCTTATACCCACCCGTGCGTCCTTACAACAAAACCTTTGATGAATATCATGATGATCAACAGCAGCTCTTTTTGCTGTACAGAACCACTCGAAACGAATTACTATAATGAGAATATAGAAAAGACTAAAAATAGGTATGAGACCAAGCTATTTAAATGCTATTTTGCTGATATTATTTACTGCATTAGCTACAGGCTGCGCCACAGTTTTATCTGAGCCCAAAAAAGATAAGAGTACAGGATACTCTTACTCCGGAAAAACATTTGATGGAAATAATCAAGAAGTTTTATCTGCTAATAAAGAGACTATATCTACTAATAAAGAAACTATATCTGCTGTTGATGATCCCTGTTTAGAAGGGGATCCTTATGAAGACGTTAATCGCCGCTTTTATGATGTAACCGAAGATATTGACCGAGGTATTTTCGAACCAGTTGCTGACACATATATAGAGAATATCCCTGATTCGGTGCGAGAATCAGTTGGAAATTTCTACTCTAACCTTGCATATCCGAATGTGGCTCTAAACGCTTTACTACAAGGCAAAGTAAAGCAAGGAGTAGGAGATAGTTTACGCTTTATTGTAAATACAACAGTAGGCTTAGGCGGGATGTTTGACCCAGCAAGCTCTGTGGGTTTAGAAAAACACGATGAAGATTTTGGGCAGACATTAGGGGTTTGGGGCGTTGACAATACGTCTTATATGTACATACCTATTTTGGGACCAAGCAGTAACCGTGATCTAATTGGCCTTCCTGTCACCATAGCATCAAATATGTTATTTTATGCGGGGTTTTTTGTTGGTGCCCCAGTAACTGTTCCCTTAGGTCTTCTAGCTGCAGTTGATAAACGTGCGCAGTTTACAGAACAGATGCGTATTCGTGATCAGGCCGCATTAGACCGTTATATATTCACTCGTGAAGCATATTGGCAATATCGAGAAAACCTTGTATTCGATGGCAAGCCACCAACTGAATCTTATGATAATCTCTTTCCTGATGAAGACTTCCTAGATCCTGATGAAGACTCTCAAGATACATCAGATAGATATTTCAAGGAACCCTGCCCTAAGAAATCTTCATAGTATTTTTATGCGCAATAAGCCTGACAAAATTCCTTCTTATACAAAAAAGAAATCGCATCAGACAGTATAATCTGACAGCCATAATAAAAACATTGCCAGCCTATTGTTTACAACAACAAATCGACTCAGCCTGATACACCAGAAGGAAATTTAATGAAAGAAACAGATAACGCTCTTACTAATCTGAGCCAGGAAGATACTAGTTTTACGTCTGATATAACCACCTCTGATTACCAGCAGCCACCAGATCTTGACAAGAAAGAATTAGCTGATGCCCTTGCATCAGCACGCAAAGCGCTACTGGCCTTACAAAAAGAAGATGGTCACTGGTGCTTCCCACTTGAGGCAGATTGTACTATTCCAGCTGAATACGTGTTGATGATGCATTTCATGGATGATATAGATACAGACCTTGAAATAAAATTAGCTCGGTTTATCAGGACAAAGCAGGATACAGAGCATGGTGGCTGGCCCCTATACTATGGCGGTCACTTTGATTTGAGTTGTACTGTCAAAGCTTACTATGCATTAAAGTTAGTTGGTGACTCCCCAGAGGCTCCACATATGGTAGCTGCTCGTACAGCTATTCTGTCACATGGTGGCGCATCAAAAGCAAATGTCTTTACCAGAATCTTACTTGCGATGTATGGCCAACTCCCCTGGCGTGGTGTTCCTTTTATGCCGGTAGAGATTATTCTACTGCCAAAGTGGTTCCCATTTCATCTGAGTAAAGTTGCTTATTGGTCACGTACAGTGACGGTACCGCTGACAATCTTATGCAGCTTAAGAGCAAAAGCTGCTAATCCACATAAAATTAATGTTCGTGAGCTTTTCACTATAGATCCAGAGAAAGAACGTGATTATTTCCCAGTACGAACTCCTCTGAACCGATTATTCTTATTTATTGAACGTACTGCTTCATTATTTGAGCCATTTATTCCAAATATATTACGTCGCATTGCTCTACGCCGAGCAGAACGCTGGATAATAGAACGACTTAATGGCGAATGTGGCCTAGGAGCAATTTTTCCCGCAATGGTAAATGCAAATGAGGCCCTCTCACTACTAGGTTATCCTTATGAACATCCGTACCGAGAACAGTGTCGCAAAGCTTTATTTGGGTTATTGGTTATTGACGATGAACAAGCCTGGTGCCAACCATGCACATCTCCTGTGTGGGATACTGTCTTAGCAAGCTTGGCATTACAGGAAGATATTAGTGCAGATCAAAAACATGTCCGCAAGGCTCTAGACTGGCTAGTCCCTCTCCAAATACTGGATGCTCCTGCTGACTGGCGGGAAGAAAATATAAAACTGGCTGGTGGTGGCTGGGCTTTTCAATACGCAAACCCACATTACCCCGATCTTGATGATACAGCAGCGATAGCCTGGGCAATGCACCAAGCAGACCCTCATATTTATCAAAAAAGTTTATCAAGAGCTGCCGGCTGGCTTAGTGGTATGCAATCTAAAAATGGTGGATTTGCTGCTTTTGATGTCGATAATATTTATTATTATCTTAACGAAATTCCATTCTCTGATCATGGCGCTTTACTTGATCCGCCCACTAGTGACGTAAGTGCCCGTTGTACTGGTTTCCTAGCTTTATATGGAAACCCTGAGCAACAAGATTCAATGGAGCAGGGATTATCGTATTTATTTAATGAACAAGAACCGAGTGGTGCCTGGTTTGGCCGATGGGGGAGTAATTATATTTATGGAACCTGGTCAGTACTAGAGGCCATGAGACTAGCAAAAATAGATACTTCCCATGAGTCTATTACTCGTGCTGTAAAGTGGCTGAAATCAGTTCAGAGAGAAGATGGTGGGTGGGGTGAGAACAATGATACCTACTTTGCACCAAAACTAGCAGGGCTCTTTAAAACAAGTACTTCATTTCAGACTGCCTGGGCTTTACTTGGACTAATGGCAGCAGGAGAAACACATAGCGAAGAAGTTAGTAAAGGAATTAAATATCTTCTAAGTCGGCAGGATAATAATGGATTATGGGATGACCCATGGTTCACAGCGCCGGGATTTCCGAGAGTTTTCTATTTAAAATATCACGGATATTCAAAATATTTTCCATTGTGGGCTCTAGCAAGATATAAGGCATTTACCCAGAAGGATATTAGGTGAATATTGTAGGCATTGTCGTAGCCATGCGAATTGAAGCCCGCTGCCTAACTAATCGCAACTTACCTATCGGGGAGATAATAAATTTAGGAAATAATTCAAAGATATGTTTGTGTGGTATGGGCGGGAATGCCGCAAGAAAAGCAGCAATAAAATTACAGGAAGAAGGTGCAACTTCCCTCATCAGCTTCGGAGTTTCAGGGGCACTAGACTCTAAGTTGCGCCCGGGCGACTTGGTTCTTCCTCAGTCAGTTTATAATGAACGCTTGTTGCCTGTATCCTTAGCCTGGAGAGATCGGGTACAAAAGTGCCTACCTTCTAATTTACGCGTCATTGGTGGCAAATTAGCAACAAGTAAAAAGGTTCTTACTTCATTAAATGAAAAGTGTGATTTTGCAAAAATTACCGGAGCTTCTGCGGTAGATTTAGAAAGCGGTGCAATAGCTGAAGTAGCTGAAGATTCAGATATTCCGTTCCTTGCGATACGTGTAATTTCAGACCCTATTGAATTTTCACCGCCACTAGCCCTACTAGATGCAGTAAACCCTGATGGCAGCGCTAATCTAGGTCAAATAATATCTTTACTACTACAGCGGTCTGTGACTTTAAGTACATTACTACGCCTTGGGAGAGATGTACGCACTGCTCGTGCCACTCTGGCAACAGTGGCATTACACGCCGGAATTGAATTAGGAAATCCCACCTAACAATCTACAGCTGCACACTAGGAATACATAATAGGAATACATAAGCCGTGAATTTAGGCCTAAGAAAACCAAATTCCGAATCACAAAGATATAAATATTTAGGAATAATATAGATGGGGTGGCTGATGGGGCTCGAACCCACGACAACCGGAATCACAATCCGGGACTCTACCAGCTGAGCTACAGCCACCATCTGAGAAACTAAAAAACTCAGCCTTTGAAACCAAAAATAAACGGTTTCAGAAACTATCTGGTGTGCCCGACAGGAATCGAACCTGTAACCCCCAGCTTAGAAGGCTGGTGCTCTATCCGGTTGAGCTACGGGCACTACTCAAACCGGGTATGCCCAATTTAATTGGGTGAAATTGGTCGGGGTGGAGAGATTCGAACTCCCGACATCCTGGTCCCAAACCAGGCGCGCTACCAGGCTACGCTACACCCCGGGGAAGGCCGTTACTATACCTTTCCACTAATGAAAGGTCAATTTTTCTATTTAATTTATTAAATTTTTCTGAGCATGAGAATTAGCTACGAGCAGACACCACTTCCGCCTAAATTAATTACATGATTAGATTTAAAGATCTTTATTCAGAATTATCTCTGAATCAAAAACCTTTACGGATTTTTTCTGTCATCTATCTTAGACCTAATTTTGTACAGATCACTTAAAAAATTTCAAAACAACTTGCTGTATACTGCGATTTCTGAT
>ENA-OREN01005646-OREN01005646.1-marine-metagenome-genome-assembly--contig:-NODE-5646-length-10301-cov-4.898474_pt1 | contig 10301 bp, 11 predicted proteins | sample MGYA00248624_ERZ508555 | MGnify/ENA primary metagenome ERZ508555 (study PRJEB26222, sample SAMN06267773) | marine metagenome | isolation source: Saanich Inlet, British Columbia, Canada | place...
TTTGTACCGTGAGGCGGACTGCCAGTTTGTCCAGCCGCGTCCGGACTCCGTGCGCCCAGACCTGTCGCTTCCAGTCGGGATCAGTGGTCAGGGTCGGTGCGCAGTAGCCCTCCATGGGAGAGGAAGCGATGTCCCCTCGGGTGATGCCCTCTCGCATGATCCCGGGCAGGTAGGCTCGGGACGTGAAGTGGTAGAGGGTATCAGGCGGAGCCGGGGTCGTCATCGGAGTCACCACTGCTGGTGGCGCCTTCTTCAGACTCTAAATCTTCTTTGTCGGCGATCGAGGCTGCGGCAGAACCTGCTAGTTCGGCGCCTCCAGATTCCTCGACAACATCTTCAATCTCTGATAATTCTTCCATTACCGCATTAATAATAGACTCGACTTCTAATTCTTCTTCTTCAAATGTTAAAGTTTTTTTGTTTGGATTTCCATTTAAAAATTCAGATGCAGGAATTAATTTTTCAAATGTGTCTACAATATTATTAATAATTTTTGTACCCTGATTAATTGCTTCTTCTTCAGAATAATATTTACGAATAAAAAATTCCGTCCCCTTTTTTGTCAATCTCTCAATTATATTTTCAATAAATTGTGGATTAATTTTAGATATTTCTACTATTTCTTTATCATCACGTGATTTTTGGATTCCAATGAAATATGTGCCTGAAATATTTTTTAATATTTCTGAAAATATCTCTCTGTTATTTTTAATTTGATCTAACATTCGTAATCTTGTTTCATTTGCTTTCCCATCTAACCAAAGATCAACATGCAAAGCATTGTTTTGTTTATCCTTAGGATGTATTGTTACTTGAAATTGAATTGTTTCTTTTGAATTATTAGCAAAAGTTCCTTTCCTACTAAATCCTAACCATTGAAAGTCAGTCCAATTCGAAAATGATGGCTTTGGGTGTGCAATAGTTACTTCTGATTCATAAAAATTTGGACTTAGATTTTCTTTTAGAACATGTGCAAGAATTTTAAATCTTTGATGTAAAAATTGAGCTTCCTCTTTTTTCGAAATTGTGGATTTAAAATCTTTTTTTATAAAATTAAATTCTTTAAAATTTTTATTTTTGACAAAATTACCATGAAAATGAAGTTTACCTTCTTTTAGTTCCCAATCTTCATTAGTAGTACTCATTATGCCACATCCTTTACAGCACTATTTTTGAATAACAAATAATCAATATTAAATGGCATTAGCCAATTTTAACAATACAAGAATAAAAGACTGGTGATGATTTTTAGAATTTACATGATTTTACAACGTATTACCCATAAGTAAGAAAACAATTTAAAGATGAACCACAAATCTTACTATGAAAATTAAAGATAATTTTTGGAATAATCTAAAAAAATACAATCCAGAACAATATGTTGGTGAATCAATAGATCCCCTAGTGGTTGTTTCTCTTTTCAAACTTTATGAATCCCAAGAAAGTACCAGTATGGAAAGTATTGCAGTAACTGCTTTCAAATTATTTCCAGACAAATTTTCAATGACACAGTTTCCTGAATATCCAGATTACATGCGAGTTTTTACAGCAGTAAGAATGCATTTAAAGAAATATGTTGAAGGAGATATGAAAAAAAATTCATTTCTATTAAATGGAAAAGGAAGAATTTATGCTGAGGAAATTTTAGAAAGATTTGAGTTCGGAACAGGTTCATCATCAAAACCCAAAAAAGAATTTAAAAGAAAAAAGAATACCAAATTAATTCTAGCAGTAACAAAAACAATTGGATTTAAAAAATTTGAAGATAAAAATTTAGATAAAATAAATAGATTTGATATTTGCGAAACACTACATTGTACAACTGAGGCAAGTGATGAACATCTAAGAACAAATTTAGCTACATTACAACAGATGGCAAACCAAATTGCACCAAATTTGAGTTACAAAAAAGAAGCAGAAAAAGTATTAGAATTTTTAACATTTGCTGACGAAAATTGGAAGAGGTTAATGAAATAATGGTTTATGAAAAAATTGAAGCATCAGATAGATTTTTGCGAGGAGTACTTACAAGAGGAACAGGCACAAATATTATTAAAAATTTGGCAGAAATAATCAAAAATGCCGATGACTCGTATGATGAATTACAACAACAAAAAATTGATACAACAGGAATAATTGAAGTTGGTTTCATTAAAAATGGCAAACGTGGAATAGATGCATTTTGTATTCGCGATTATGGTATTGGTATGAGTCGTGAAGAAGCTAGACAGGCATTTGGAAAAAAATCATATGGTGAAGATACCAGTAAAAACAGAAGAAATGGTGCAATTGGGGTAGGAGGTAAAGATGCACTACTGGGTATGATCGACATAGACCTACTTACAATAAAAGATAGAGTTCCAACATTAATTCATATTAAAACAGAAGAAGGATTACTCCACACTGAAATAATTGATCAACACGACATTATCACTACCGCAATGTCTACAATAAATAATCAAATGAAAGCCATTAAACCATTAAATCTCAGTACTTCAGGTACATTTCTTCGTTTTTCATTTCCAGATACTAGACGAGGTATACGATTTGAAACTCTCAAAGAAGGATTAAAGGGATATTACACATTAAGAAACATCACAAATGGCAAAAATAAAACAAAACTTAGATTAATAGACATACAAACAGGAGAAGCTTGGAATTTAATTACAGAACAATTTGAAAGCGAACTATTACAAAAAGAAACAATTCAAGTTCCACATTTAAATTCTAAAGGAATTCAAGAACATTATCAAGTTGATATGGTTATCAAACGTGCAAAAAATGATCTCGATCATAGTTCAGATACGGGACAAAATTTTCTAATAGAAACTGATCAGGGAGGAATATTAGGCAATCATATGTTTGATTCTGGATCTGATCCTGCAGCAGCAAAAATTTTTGGAAATATAATTATTCATAGATGGAAAGCATTATTCCGAGAGGATCCAGGCATACTTCCAGAAAATAGAGAGGGATTATTATGGTCTCATGAGTTCAATAAACAAATTGATGTTAGGCTACGTCAATATCTCAAACCAATTCTAGATCAAGAACGTAAAAAACTAGGATCAAATCCAAAAGCAGATAAAACTGTATCAGAAAAGATGAAAACAACTTTATCGTTTCTTAACAAGTTAATGAAAGATAATGTTTTTGAGGATGAACCTGATGAGAAAATTCCGCCAGAAGTTATGGAATTTTCATCTACCAAAATAAAAATTGTCCCAGGAAAAACAAAAACAATTAAACTTTTCATAAATCCAAATAAAATTCCGCCGCTTACAGAAATAACAACTTGTATTGTAGAAGGTACAAAAGCTGGTTGTATAGTAAATCCTACAGGAGTAGTAAAAACTCCTGACAAATACAATTATCCTCCAGATGTTCCATACATTAAATTTGAGATTGATGGAGAAATACAAGATAGTACATCAAATCTAAAAGCATATTTTCAAGATAAGGAAGCTCAAGTTAAAATTAATGTGGTATCGGAAGAAGAACTTTATCCAACTAATGGATTTGCATTCATTCCACCTTCAATAAAACTAGTAAAGAAAAAAGAAAAGAAAATAAAAATTTGGATTGATACACATATTTTCCCAGTAGGTACAATCATAGATTTATCGTCTGAAGATGAAAGAATTGAATTACCATTTAAAAAAATTAGTGTGTCTAAACCTAATTTAGGAGAATATCTTGCTGAAGAAATAATTCCCAACATAAAATGTGATACCTCAAAAATACAAACAGAAATCACTGCAAAAGCATGTGACAATACAAAACAAGAAAGAACTGCTACTTGCAAAGTTAATGTAATTGAAAAAGAAGAAAGCAAAGTATTTTTCAAAGATGTAAAATTAGATCCAGACGGCGATATCAGAGAACGTGCCAGGTATTCTGATGGAGTAATCAATATTCATACTAGGCAACCTGTTTTAGAGCATTATTTTGGAGTAGATTCTAAAAATATAATGAATAATTCAACAAATGAAGCAGTTGCAATTTTAGCAGATACTGTTTTGAGTATAGCGCTTAGACAAATGGCAATTAAACGAATTGAAGATGGTAGTGTAGACATATTAGATGAAAGTAGAAAAGATGAAGAAATTGAATTAGAAAGAAAAAGATTAGAACAACAATATGGTAAAGAAATTCATCAACACCTTACAAGGACATATAGAAAAACAAATCCTGACTAATCACCAATTGAAAAGAGGGTGGCTTTTAAAGAACATTAATCTGTTAAAATAAATCCATGAAGAATATTGAATTAAAATTAGGTAATTGTATTGATGTTTTAAAAAAAATAGAAGAAAAATCTATTGATATGATTTTTGCAGATCCTCCTTACAATCTATCTGGAAAAAAACATCTGACTGTAAAAAGCGGTAAACCTGTACAAAATTTCAAAGGAGATTGGGACGTAGTTGAAGATAATGCAAAATTCTCTGAAGAATGGTTAGCAGAATGTATACGAGTTTTAAAAGATGATGGTACAATTTGGGTTTCAGGAACATTACATAATCACCCAATAATTGGAGTTACTTTAAAAAAATTAGGACTATGGATTGTTAATGATGTTATATGGTTTAAACCAAATGCAACTCCACTACTACAAACAACAAGATTGGCACCATCAATTGAATTAATCTGGCTTGCAGCAAAATCAAAAAAATATTACTTTGACTATCCACTTGCAAAAGAGATCAATGGTGGAAAACAAATGAGAAACATGTGGCAAATTAATGCTCAAAGACATAAAACAAAACACCCAACTGAAAAACCAGAAATTTTACTAGAGCGAATCATCTCTATTGGAAGCAAAAAAGGAGATAGAATTTTAGATCCTTTCATGGGTTCAGGCACAACTGGAGTTGTTGCAAAAGCATTAGGAAGGAAATTTTTGGGGATTGAAAAAGATGAAGAATATTTTGAAGGAGCTAAAGAACGAATTAAGACAACAAAAAAAATAACAAAGATATCGGATTTTAAATAATATGGCGGATAATCTTTGGAAGTTAGGAAATACTACAATAAGAAATCCAGAACGTTTACCAGGTGCATTGAGTGTTTTTAAAAAAAAATTTCATAATAAAAAATCATTTGCAAAAGGATCTGAAACACAACAACCACAGTTTGAAAAAGAGCTCGGTGAACACATATCAAATGGTAAATCCATTACAAGAGAAAATCAAATACCAATTGTAAATTATGATCCAAAGAAATTAACAGAAATTATGATGAAAGGTAAAAATGCAAGAATGTGGATAAGTCTCATGAATGATTATGGATTCATTAATGGATACAATATGAAATCCAAATATGAAAATGAAGATTTTAAATCAAAAGGATACGTTACAAATTTAGGTAAAAATTTCTTAGATGAAGAAATACTAAGAGACGAAATATGGTTACGTCAGATTTTAAAATTACAATCTCCACATTATACAGGTCAAGACGATAGAATTAGAATACGTGGTGGTTGGTGGTTTTTGAAGATGATGATTGAATGTGATGGTTTAGATAAAATAGAATTGGGAATAGTAGGTTCAGAAAGAACTGAAGATATAACTAAAACAAAAAATAAAATTTTAGAATTCAGAAAAGAATTAAAAAAAGCAAGAAGGGAGAATAAAGTTACAGAAACAGAGAACAAATGGAAAGCAGACACAGTAACTAAGTATTTTGAAAGGGATTGGGAAGAAAAAGAGAAAAATTTGAGATTGTTAATCGCGGATATGGAACAAGGAACAGTTGTGATTGATGGTGTCCGAGATAGATTGAAAAGTAAAAATCAAAAAATTGTTGGCCTTGGGAAAGGTGCAGATACGCCAAGAGCAGAGGTTGCATGTGATGATATAATGTCCCTTTTAGAAATAAATTGTTTTGATATTGATCAACATATCAAAATACTAAAAAAATATTATCTTACTGTAAAACATGATACTGTTTTCATTGATTACGTAGACGCGAATGCAAGAATTTTAAGATTAACTAACTATTTGAATTGGATTCCAATTCCACTTGAGGGTAAAGATAAATTTTCACATAGATTAAAAATTTATGATGAATATTTAGATTTTGTAAAATATGCAGTAGACAATACACCTTGTTTGAAAGAAATAAACAAAAAAAATGAAAAACATAGAGAGGAATATTTTGAATATTTAGTTGACATTAACAAGCCACTACTAAAAAGTGATAACAGCGAATATGTTGAAAAGAAGAATGAAGAAATGGAAAAAGAATTAAAAAATATTGGTGGAAAAATATTAGAAGTAAAAGAAAATAAAAATATCAATAAAAATCGCTTAAGATATAATCAATTAAAAAAAGAATTAGAAAAATTAACAGAAGAAAATTTTGTTCAAAATATATCAAAAAAAGAAATCATAGTAGAAATTGAAGAAATGATAAAAAAACCAAAAGACATCAATCCAGTAACATTAGAAAGTGTAATTTGGAGAGCAGTAGCTAGTTTAAGAGGATATCAAAAACACATTTCTGAAACACGTAATTTTGGTCTTGACAGTAATTTTAATCAAATTTTTACTGCTAGTGGAGGAGTTCCAGATATGCAGTTTCATTATAAAAAATTTGATGAAATTATAGAAGTAACTAAAATGGGAGATGCCAATAAATCTCAATTAACAGCAGAATTCATCAAAACAAAAGGCAAAAAGAAACCAGTTCCAAACCATGTTGCAGAACATAGATTTTATAATGATAAACTAACTAATTGTATTTTTATTGCACCCAGTATTCATCCACAATCTATAGAAGAATGTTGGAAATATTCTTGTAATAAAGAACCAATTTTAATTACAGGTAATTTTAAACAATCCAAACCAGCCGAAATAACATTTCATATTATTCCATTAACACTAGAACAATTTCTTACAATTTATCAGGTATGTATTAAAAATAAAAATTCATCAGAAAAATGGATTGATACTCTTATTCAACTTCACAAGATTACGGATGAAGATAGTACACATTGGATGAAAAGTATAGCAGATTATGTGAAAAGTTTGTAATCATGATTCAAGATAAAGAATGGATAAATCAACAAAAAACTACAAAAGAAATATCCAATAATTTTCAACTATTACAAAAAGTAAAAGTAGGATCAATAGAAAAAATAGATGCAAATTTTGAATTGGTTGTAGATAGATTGTTTATGGCAATAGGAAATTTTGAAAAAATTGAAGCAAATATGACGTTAGGCGAAGACATGAAGCCCAGAAATTTTGCACCAGGTAGTTCTTCAGGAAGTAAAACAGGGGGGAAAGATTGTTTTGTTTCTTATAACGAATTTGATTTAGTTGTAGAGACAACAAGACGACCATTAGCTCATACAGCACATTGGGATCATTTAGAAGATAAACCAGAAAAAAAGCAATCAGGTATCATTGTAATTTTAAATATTAATAATTCAGATCCAAATCTTTGGCTTAGGAATAAATCTACACTTAATCAAAAAAACAAATTTTTCCATTTATGTGATGCCGATTTTCTTTTCAAATTATTAAAAGATCAACCAAACGCTTTTTTAAAATTTAAAGAATTTCTTACAGAATCTGAAAAAATTTGGAGAAACAAAACAAAATGGTCAGATATTGAAAAGAAGATAATTACATTAGTTAGACAAGAACAGGAATCATAAATGAAGACTAATCAAATCATCAAAGGAAACTGCATAGATTTAATGAAAAAAATTGATTCAAAATCAGTTGAACTTGTATTAACAGACCCACCCTACAACATTTCAGGAAAATCAAAACTTGACTTGAAAAATAACACTACAGGTGGACCATATTACAAAATGGAGGAGACATGGGATATTTTCAAAGATTACACAGAATACCTGGATTTTACGCGTTCATGGACTGCTGAAGCAGATAGAGTACTAGTAGACAAGGGATCAATGGCTATTTGTTGCTCATATCACGCTTTAGGTGAAATTTTAATTGCATTAAAGGAACTTGATTACAAAATTCTCAACATCATCACCTGGAGAAAAACAAACCCTATGCCCAACATTACAAAAAGAATACTCACACATTCCACTGAATTCATTATTTGGGCTGCAAAATCCAAGGGTTGGACGTTCAACTATGAGGATATGAAAAAATATTCTGATGGAAAGCAACTTCGAGATGTTTGGGAATTTCCACTTTGTCAAGGAAAAGAGCGAATTAAAAACGATACAGGACGAGCTGCACATCCCAATCAAAAACCCATGGCATTAATCTCTCGAATTGTTGAGATGGCCTCAGAGCAAGGGGACTTGGTTTTGGATCCGTTCCTAGGTGCTGGAACAACTGCAGTGGCTGCAAAATTATTGAAACGAAAATGGATTGGTATTGAAAATAATTCTGATTATATAAAAATTGCAAAAACAAGAATAAGTAAAGAAAACTAAAATACTTTAGTTAAAATAAAAATTTCATGGGAAGACCAGTACAATCATTTCGAAAAGGAAGTTCTTTATCAATCATTTTAAATTTATTAAAAAAGAAAGGCACGTCTATGACGGTAAGAGAGATTACAAAACATGTGTTAGAAAAAAAATCATTGTCTAGTAAAACTCCTGAAAGAACAATTAGTGCAGTTTTACAAAGATCAAAACGTGTAAAAAAAGTAAGCAAGGCAACATATGCAATAAATGAAGAATTTTAGATATTAACAACAAAAACTAAAAAGGATGTTCTCCAAGAATTTCTTGTGAAAAGAGATGATCTTGAAAAAACTAATACCATTCATGGACTTGTAATTAAAATACTAAAGAAAAACAAAGATCCACTTAGCATGGATGAGATTGCCGAATATATTTTAAAAAATAAAAAATTGGACACAAAAACACCCAAAAATACTATTAGAGGAGTGCTTTTACGCTCAAAATTCATCAAAAAAAATATTTATGCAAAATATGAATTAATCAATTAGTCAGTCATTTCAAAAATATTTTATAAAAATTTGTTGAAAATATCCACAAAAATAGTGGCGTAATAAAATTACATGTCATATATGAAACATATTCAAACTAGATGAGGTAGATAAAACATCATTACATTTAATCATTTTGAGAAAAGGAGCTAAGAGAATATTTTGGACTCATATGTCTACATCAAAGCCTTCCTAGCTCCTCTTAATCTATACAAAGACATCGTCTTTAAAAATTTCCATATATTGTAATAACCATTTTTTTTATTAATACTTTAAAATTATTTAAATTACTTTGATCAAAATTGAAACAACTCCTAAAATTTTTGAAGAACTTTCTAAAATAAAATATGTAATAGAGTTTACTTCAATAGATCCAATCACAATGAATGATGTAATAAATAATTTAATTAAAAAATATAAAAAAATTGCAGGATAAATTGATTTGAGGTGGGCTCTAAAAAGAATTAATACAAGTCATAACAGATTTTGATGATGTCTTTAATTTCAAAAAATCATCTTGATCTTAGAAAACAAATTCTACTTGAATTGTATCAATCAGATAAAGAATTATCTTATGATGAACTTGTAGGAAAATTGGAAATCAAAATTCGAAAACGTCTAACGGATTCTATGACAATTTTAAGAAAAAGAATGTTTATTGATCAAACTGAAAATAAAGTAAAAATTTCAAATACAGGCATAATTTTTATCAAAAATTTCCTCAAAAAGCATCCATTAGATTCCTAATTCTTTAAATCACATTCTTCAAAATTATGACTTTTTTGTGACAATTTTGATTCTACTCTATATTGTTGCCTGTATTTTGCACTTCTTGGCCTAGTTCTTAAACATCTGTGACAGCAGGGGCAAAACTTTCCTTCCCATTTGAGATAAACTTCACAGTTGTTACAACGTTTTTGATCTTTAGAGTATTTTGATTCTCCTAAAATCACTTTAATTTTATGTTGTTTACAAATATTATTACAAACCATGAATAACGAATTTAATAATTATTTATTATATCTTCTTAGATGCTAAAAAAATAAAAATAATTTGGAGAAAATTATTTAATTTTAATTTATAAAATAATATTTTGAAAAGTATTATGAAAACATGTGTTCTTTTATCCAGAAAAAGAAAATGAATTAAATTAGAATTTAATAAATTCAAAGAGTGATTTTTAGAAATTAAAATTAATGCAGAGGTTATTAGAAAATATTTGGTTACTAATTATATTACAACTACCAGTGAGATCATTTAACTCATTTTTTTAATAATTTCATTAAATCCTGTCTGACCAGTATTCCATGAATGAATCCCTCTTTTTCAACCAGGACATACTCAAAATAGTC
>ENA-OREN01005648-OREN01005648.1-marine-metagenome-genome-assembly--contig:-NODE-5648-length-10300-cov-3.265382_pt1 | contig 10300 bp, 11 predicted proteins | sample MGYA00248624_ERZ508555 | MGnify/ENA primary metagenome ERZ508555 (study PRJEB26222, sample SAMN06267773) | marine metagenome | isolation source: Saanich Inlet, British Columbia, Canada | place...
TCTCTGAAGGGGACGGTTCTCGCCACCTTGGGAGGCGAAAAGCTTCTTGCCCGTCGTAGTGTGGATGGAGGCAAGACTTGGGGAGAAGAGATCATCGTCGCCGAGCCGGCTTTTCAGGGGGGGGGCTTGACCGTCGATGAGACCACCGGAGACATCCTAGCGTTCGCCGAGGATCGGCACCCACCCGCTCCGTTGTCGGTCTATCGCAGTCAGGACGACGGTAAGACATGGCAGAAAATCGAAGTCACGATTCATCCTGACACCCGCGGAAACGTGCCGTCGATGCACATGAACGAACACGGCATCACCTTGCGACACGGTAAACATGCCGGGCGATTGATCCGCGCGGCGCGTCATTACGGCGAGGCTAATTACCCAAAGAAACACTGGCCGACGCACTACACCACCGCAATCTACAGCGACGATCACGGAAAAACCTGGAAGACCAGCAACCCGTTCTCGGAGATGGGTACCGGCGAGGCAGGGGTCGCCGAACTGTCCGATGGCCGGCTCTACTACAATTCCCGCTCTCATTGGAATGCGAAGAAGCCGCCGCTGCGGCGCCGCGAGGCATGGAGCGCCGACGGCGGCGAGACCTGGACCGGTTGGCGGATCGTCGACGTCCTGCCCGACGGACCGCAGGACACGAACTACGGCTGCTTTGCCGGACTTGTTCGCCTGCCGATTGCGGACCGAGACATCTTGCTCTACAGCAACTGCGACAGCACTGCCGGCCGCAAACATGGCACGGTCTGGGTGAGCTTCGACGGTGCAAAGACTTGGCCTTTGAAGCGACTGGTTTGGAAAGACCCCTTCCAATATTCCTCCCTTTCGGTAGGACGGCCAGGTACGGCAAGCGCAGGTTGGATCTACATGCACTTTGAAGGCCGGCTTCCCCAGACACGTGTCGCACGGTTTAATCTCTCCTGGCTAATGGCCGGCGAACCGACAGGTGATGGAGAGGTTCCCGCCAAACCTGCCACAGATTAGTCACCACCCTTCTCCGCAAACACGGAGCCAAGACACGTGATGAATTGAAAGCTGAAGGCAAATGAAACACTTCCTGCTTACAACAGTTGCAGCCGTGGTTTTGGTGTGAGGCTTTGTAAGGATAGGGACATTTTTTTGGAGGTGCGATTACTGTGAACTGGAATCAAAAAAATGGCCTTCTCATCCCTTCCTAAAAGTAATGGAGGTTTTTGGGGTGCGCGGACACCGTTTGCACCAAGCCGTTGTCCCGTTTATTATGGTTGGGTGATTGTTCTTGTGGCGACAATCGGTTCTATCTTTAGCATTCCTGGTCAAACAATGGGGTTTAGTGTTTTTACGGATGTGTTGATGAAGGAACTTGGCCTGAGTCGCGTGGAACTTAGTTTGGCTTACTGCATTGGAACTGTCGCGAGTGGCTTGACACTTCCATGGCTTGGAAACGTCTTGGATCAATGGGGAGAACGGAAGATGGCAGTCGCTTCAGTCATTGCGACCGGGTTGATTTTATTATACATGGCCAAGGTGGCAGTGATTAGTCATGCGCTTGGCAAAGTGCTGCCCACTGGTGTTGCAGCGTTTGTGGTGATTGGTATTGGCTTTTATCTTATCCGTGCATCAGCTCAAGGCGTGCTGTCTTTGACATGCCGAAACGCTATCGGAAAATGGTTCAATCACAAACGTGGCTTGGCCTTGGCTATTAGCGGGGTCCTGGTGTCATTCAGTTATTCGTTTGCACCACAAGGGCTCAATTGGTTGATTGAACGATTCGGTTATGATGGTGCTTGGTTTACGATGGGAATAACCACTCTAATTGTAATGGGTCCTTTGGCTTGGTTGCTTTTCCGAAATGAACCAGAGGAAGATGGCTTGGAAATGGATGGGGGTAGTAAGCCGATGAAAGAGTCAGACAACCCGGACATGTATGTAAACCGGGCGTTCACTCGTGGTGAAGCGATGAAAGACTACTCCTTTTGGGTGTTCAACATTACATTTTCTTTTTACGGACTGTATGCAACAGCATTCACGTTCCACATACTGTCACTGGGAGGAGAATACAATTTCGAGAGTAATCGGATTCTCTCACTGTTTGTTCCAATTGCAGCAACGAGCGTAATAACCAATTTGGTTTTCGGATTCATAAATACCCATCTGAGACTGAAGTCTCTTTTGTTCGTTATGAATCTTGGCTGTGTCATGGCTGCACTCGGCATGTTTTTCCTAAATAAACCTGGAGGAGTTCCGGCGTATGTGATCGGCAACGGTATTGCCAGCGGGGGTTTCGTAAGTTTGACTGGGATCGTGTTCCCACGTTTCTACGGACGGCTTCACCTTGGAGCAATCAGTGGCGTGAACATGTCCGCAATGGTGATCGGAAGTGGGCTTGGGCCACTATTATTTGGTTTATGCCAACATCTAACCGGCAGTTATAAGGAAATGCTTATCGCGAGTATTATCGTCCCTACACTATTAGCGATTCTCAGCCTAAGAGCTGACAATCCACAACGCAAATTAATCAATAAGACCTCCTCCGCAAACACGGCGGCAAGACGAGTGAATAATTGAAAGCTGAACGTGAATGAAACACCTCCTACTCACAGCAATCGCAGCCGTGCTGGTTGTGGGGTGTGGGCCGTCGGTTCCAGACATCTCAATTTACGAGGCTCCCAGAGAAGGAAACATCGAAGTCGTCAAACAACACATCGCTGCTGGGACGGATGTGAAGGCTGTGTGGCATGTGATGGGGAAGGCTCCTTTGCATAATGCGGCTTTTGGCGGACACAAGGAAGTCGTCGAACTACTCATCGCCAAAGGTGCGGATGTGAATGGGAAGGATGATGTTGGAAAGACACCGCTAGACACGGCCATTGGCGAAACCGCCGCCCTTCTCCGTAAACACGGCGGCAAGAAGGGCGAAGAATTGTAAGCCGCTGGCAACTAAACCAACCCACTCCACCACTTGAACGCCGCAGGGTTGTTGTTCCTGACCGTGTACAATTATGTCGGGCTGAAGGCTTTTGCGGCAACAGTTAAAACGCCTTGCAAACTGCGGTTGGCGTGGTCAGAGTTCACCTGCCATGCATATCCAAATTGTCAACTTCAACTTAAATGACGTTTCTAGTCAGGATTACGAAAATTCGTGCAACGAGATAGCCCAAGCTTTTGCTGACCTGCCTGGATTACAATCTAAATATTGGCTAGCGGACAAAGAAAACAATACCTATGGCGGGGTATACTTATGGGAAAGCCACGAAGCCATGCAAAGCTATCTCGAATCGGATTTATTCAACCAAGTAGCAACTAATCCTGCATTCAAAAATGTTTCCTCCAAAGACTTTAGAGTTTTGGAAGGGCCGACCAAAACTACTCGCGGTTAAGCTAGCCCACTCCACCACTTGAACGCCGCACGGTTGTTTTAGGCTCTTGGAGCCATAGACCAAAGAAATAAAGAAATGAAAGACCGATTGTCCAAGCTAAGTGTTTTGGTTGTCAGCTACAAATATGATTTGAGAGAAGACAACGACTTAATTGAACTCAGCAAAGATGAAGACATGCTGAAAATCTGGAGCACGATTCCTGGACTCGGGGTTAAGCTTGCATTAGCGAATCCTGAGGAAAATGAATACGGTGGGGTTTACCTATTTGAAGATGCCCCTTCATTGGAGTCGTTCCTTGCTTCTCCTCTTCTCAAAGAGTGGGCTGAGCATCCTGACGTTAGTGAGCTTAAGTTTAAGAAATACCAAGTCTTGCCAGGTTTTACTCAGAAGACGATTAAACCAGATTATATCAGCGGGGATTTCATTAACGATCTAGCACCAAAAAATTAATTTGTGGCTTCTTTTGGTTTCTCCAAACCAAGACTATCAGTTAATTGCTCGTTGCGGTTTATGATGCCTCTCTGCATCTCCCTTTTGCAGAAAGATTCTCCAAGCCCAAATCCATTATTGATGAGTTGAGCGTGTGGAGTTGGAACCCCCCCCCGCCGGGTGCTTGAGTAAGAAAAACTAAGGCTCAATCTTCCAATATGCTTGGGCCTCTTCTTTTGTGACTAACTCCCGATAGTGCCTAAACAACATCGGCGTATCTCGATGGCCCATTTCCAGAGCCGTTTTGTCTGCTGACTGGTGGAAGGCTAGATGGTAACTGGCGTAGGAGTGGCGCATGATGTCTGGTTTCATTCCAAGCCTGTTTTTTGAAGTATTCTGGATAGACGTTTGGGCTTGTTGATCGGGGGCAGGTCGCCACGAAGCCGAAGCCATGCCTTGAGGTTGCTCGAGAGGCTCACCAAACGGCGTTTACGGGTCTTGGCTTTGACGGCAGTAATCTAAATGTACTGGTCAGTGAAGTCCTGTTGTTGCAGACATTGAATTTCCAAGGGGCGAACACCAGCAAAGAGACCGATGGCAAGATAGGGGATCATTCCGGGGTCAGTTTTAAATGCCGTTAGGAGGAGTTATTGAGCCTCGGAAGAGTGAATATGGATGGCGGGGAATTGTCGCCCATGGGCCGCTTTACGGCCTTGCACGGGTTGCTCTCACAGTAGCCTTCTCGCACGCACCAAGTGAAGAAGGGGCCAATCTTGGCGAGCACTCCATCAATAGTTGAACGGGCCCATTTGCGCTCGGCAAACCAGTGCTCAATGTGAGTGGGGGTGATGGTGTTGGTGTCTAGAGTTCCGTATTGGGTTGAGAGTTGGTTAAGCATTAAATGGATCTGTTTGAAGCTTGCTTCACGTAGGGAGCGGAATTTAAGAGTGGAAAGGTAAATGGGGATAATCTGGGCGAGCGGTTTGGGGGTAGGGTAGGGACGGATCTTGGCTGCCAGTACGGTCTTTAGTAGGGGGAGTTTTCTCTGCTGTGCGACATCAAATGCGGCGATGATGTCCTTTTGTTCTAGTGGAGAGCGACTGCTCCAGAAGTTTGCACAACGTGTGTCGCTTCTGAGCTCTTGCATCCACTGAATGGCGAGTTCTTTGGAAACAAAGAATCGCTGCTTACGTTCGCCATCAACGTACGAGGATACCCTCCACCGTGAGTTGCCGTGGTTGACTACTTTCCTAAGTTGCATCCGCTAACCATTCGCTAACCATTTTTTCTGAAAGTGGTTGCGTATGAAAAGCGGGTACAAAAATGCGAAACTAAAGAAGCTTAGGAATCAGACGAAAGAATGGTGCGCAGTACAGGACTTGAACCTGTGACCCCTACCGTGTCGAGGTAGTGCTCTACCAACTGAGCTAACCGCGCATCCCTCAAGGGCGGTGATGATGGCAGTTCTTGTCTGGGTTTTCAAGCCCTTTTTTGTGCTGTGCGTTCTGCCCAAACGCACAGACATGATTCCTAGCTCTTATTTACCGGGAAAGCTTTTCGGTGGGGCAGCAATGGCCGGATCTAATTTGCCCGTGAGCGTGTTCAGGAAGGCGACGATGTCCGAAACATCCTCATTCGAGAACTCTCTACCAAGTTGATGCGTGGCCATCATCTGAACGGCCTGCTTCAATGTGGTACCTGAGCCGTCGTGGAAATAGGGCCCGGTCTTGGCAATGTTTCGTAGGCTGGGGACCTTGAAAAACATCTTTTCGGCCTCATTTTTGGTGAGGTCGTAACGGCCCTGATCCTTTTGGTTTGGCCACGGCTTGACGACGCCGAGTTTCTGGTAGGATATCCCGCCCAGCAGATTGCCTGTGTGGCAGGAAACACAACCGGTGGTGACAAACTTTTGCAGTCCCCGCTTTTCGACTTCAGACAAGGCATTGTTCCTGCCCCTGAGGAGTTGGTCCAGCGGTCCTGGTGTGACGAACAGTCGTTCGTATGCACCAATGGCCTTGCCTACATTGTCGTATGTAATGGGCGGATCGCTTTTTGGGAAGGCCGCCTCGAACAGTGCCTTGTACCCATCAATTTTGTTCAGTTTCTTCACGACGGCATCGGCCGAAGGCATGGCCATTTCACCTCCGGCAAGAATAGGACCCTTGGCCTGTTCCTCAACGGTTGGCGCACGGCCATCCCAAAACTGAGCCACATGCAGAAAAGCGTTGAAACTGGTGGGGGAATTGCGTCCGGTAAGATGACCGGCAAAGCCCAGGGAGAACTTCTCGCCGTCTACTCCGTAGCCTACTGTGTCGTGGCAGGAGTTGCAGGAAATCGAGTTGTCGCGGCTGAGACGTTTTTCGTGGTAGAGAGTGCGTCCAAAAGTTCGACCTTGGCGCGTTCCACAGCCTTTTGCGGCATCTTAGCCGCTTTCAAAGGTTTACCAAAAATCGCGAGGAAAGGCTTGATGGCATCATCGGCAGCTACGGCTTTGGCGAAGAACTGAACCGAACCCATTAAACAAACAGCAAGCAGGACTTTCATATGCGGGGTGAAAGTAGAGTTATGGAGCATGAAATCAAGTCAATAATTGCGCATTTAGAATCAACTTTTGCTTTTGTTTATAGGCTTCGGGAGTCTGCTCGTCTTTCATTTTTGAATTATGAAAAACATTTCACAACTGTTTGGCCTGGTCTTGGGGCTAGGGGTACTGTTTGCAGTTATGGCTGCTGAGGCTGCAGACAAAAAGAAAGCGAAGTTGCTGCGGCACTTTGTCTGTTTCAAATACAAGGCTGAGGCATCGAAAGCGAAGGTCGCCGAGGTGGAGAAGGCGTTTGTCGCGCTGGGGAAGCAGATCGCGGAGATCAAGGCGTTCGAGAAGGGTACGAACAACAGTCCAGAGGGCCTCAACAAGGGATTTAAGCACTGTTACCTGATCACCTTCGGGTCGGAAAAGGACCGCGACGCCTACCTCGTGCATCCGGCCCATAAGACATTTGTCGAGTTGGTCGGCCCGGTGGTGGAGGATGTGTTTGTGGTGGACTATTGGGCCGGGAAGTAGTCTGGCGGCCGAGCGTTTGGCCAAGCGGCGTGCCTGGAATCATTTCCGCAGGCGGTTGCGGGTGCTAGTTAGGGGTGCGAGTTTGACGGGGCCGATTCGGAATTTGAAGCCGAAATGTTGCGCTCGGTCAAACTGTTTCAAATTGCACAGCACGAAAAAAATCCGACACGAAAGTATGCTGTTTTATTTGCATTTCAATTATCATTCTATTTTCTTAACCCACTAATGGTCAATTTATTAAATCATGCCGCGGAAGGCCCGGTGTGGTGCTTGGCAAGCTGGATGCTAGAGAGGGGATGAGTTGTGTAGCCTGACGAGAAACTAATCGTTAAGCCGCGATAACCATTTATGAGCATGAAGAAAAAAACATTATTCGGTGCACTCTCGAGTGTGCTTTTCGTATTGGCGGTAACCCTGTTGCCGGTTGAAACCTTGACGGCCCAGGACGCCCCCGCTGAAACCTCGTCAGCTGTAGTCGAAGCTGCGGCACCGGCGAAAGCTGCGGCAACGCTGGATTCCGGCAATACCGCGTGGATGATTGTGGCGACGGTGTTGGTGTTGTTCATGACCATCCCCGGACTGTCCTTGTTTTACGGCGGCTTGGTTCGAGCCAAGAATATACTGTCCATTCTGGTGCAGTGTTTTGCCATCACTTGCCTAATGACCATCCTGTGGCTCGTTTACGGCTACAGTCTGGCGTACGGCGAGGGCAACGCTTACATCGGGGATTTCAGCAAAGTGTTTTTGAAAGGGGTCGGCGTGGATACGCTTGGCGGGGGTGACACCATTCCGGAGTCGGTCTTTTTCACGTTTCAAATGACGTTCGCCATCATCACTCCGGCGCTGATTGTTGGGGCGTTCGCTGAGCGGATGAAGTTCAGCTCGGTGCTGATCTTCTGCACCCTTTGGTTCACGTTCTCGTATCTCCCAATTTGGCACATGGTCTGGGGTGGCGGATTGATCTCTGAATGGGGAGCGATTGACTTTGCCGGTGGCACGGTGGTTCACATCAACGCCGGTGTCGCCGGATTGGTGACCTGTATCATGCTGGGTAAACGCAAGGGTTACGGCACCTCACCAATGCCACCGCATAGCGTGCCACTGACACTGATCGGTGCGAGCATGCTTTGGGTCGGGTGGTTTGGGTTCAACGCGGGCAGCGAATTGGCTGCCGACGGCACCGCCGGCATGGCGATGTTGGTGACACAAGTGGCCACCGCCACGGCTGCCTTTACTTGGATGGTTGTTGAGTGGTTGAAAACAGGCAAGCCGACTGCCGTGGGCATTGCCACCGGTGCGGTCGCGGGGTTGGTTGCCATCACGCCAGCCTCCGGCAGCGTTGGGCCGATTGGCGCGCTGGTGATCGGTCTTGCATCTGGTGTGGTTTGCTATTTCTGCTCGACCTCGCTCAAGAAAGCACTTGGCTATGACGACAGCTTGGACGTGTTCGGCGTGCACGGCATCGGCGGGATCGTCGGCGCTCTGTTGACGGGTTGTTTCTTTTGGGAAGGCAACGCTGAAACGTTCAAAGTCGGCGGCCAGCTCGGGGTTCAGTTAAAGAGTGTCCTGTTCACGATTGTGTGGAGCGGCGTGGTGTCCTTTGCGGCGTTCAAGGTTGCCGGTTTGCTTACTGGCGGATGCCGGGTGGGAGAGGATGATGAGGATCAAGGCCTCGACTTGAACAGCCACGGCGAGTCGGGTTACAGCTCGTAATTGTATTTTGAGCCCTTGGCCGGGCGCGGGTGCGCTTGGCCAAGGGTTTCTTTTAGCTGGAACCAGTTTCTGCAGTCAGCGAGTGCTGCGACCAGCGAACCAAGGCTGGGATTCGCCACCTCAAAAGGGTTGAATCGCAGGTATTGGACAGATGGGGGAACTGAAAGCTTAGCTCAAGCTGCGTTTCTCTAGGTGGTGAAGAGAGTTGCAAGCGACTCTTCACCACCGTTTTTTTTGCCTCAAACTTCGACGGTCTCGCCCGGTTGCGGCTGGAGGATTTTTATTTTTGGCCAGCGACCTCGGACCTGCTCCCCAAACCAAGCGCGCGCCTCGGGGTCGCCGTGACCGAGGATGAGCGTGCGCGGCTTCACTTGGCCGACGAGTTCCAACAGCGCCTCGCGGTTGGCGTGCGCTGTGAGGTCGAAGTCGCGCACGTCGCAGCGCTTGGCCAAACCGCCCACACTGTCGCTGTAATGAAACGTCTCCCCGACTCCTGCCGCCTTGAGCCGGCCGCCGGGCGTCGCGGGATCGGCGTAGCCGACGAAAAAGATGCCGTTCTTCGGGTCCTCGACCATGCGCTTGGCCAAGTCGTAGGCGGTGGTGTTCTCAGTGAGCATCCCGGCGGTCATCACGAACAGGCGTCCTCTGTTGAGCTTGATCTTGGCGGCGTGATCACGGTCCAGCACTTGCAGGTCGAGTGCTTCGTTCAAGTGAAGATTGGTGTGCTGCCGATTGGCGCGGTGGGATTGGAGGTCGTAAATCTCGGTGAACACCCGGCCCAGCCCGCCGATGAAAACTGTTTGTTTTTTCAACCGACCCTCTTTCATGAGCAGGGCGAGGATGGCCAGCATTTCCTGCGTCCGCCCCAGCGCGAAGGTGGGGATCAGCACGCTTCCGCCGCGCTCGAATGTGGCCTCGATGGCGCTTGCGAGTTTGCCGATCTCGCCGTCGCGTGAGTAGTCGGCGGGTGTTTTGCGGGTGCCCCGGGTGGTCTCCATGATCATCACGTCGGCTTGCACGTCGCCGAACCGCGCGGCCTTGAGGATGGTTTGGTCGTGGAGACAGACGTCGCCGGTGTAAAAGAGGGTCTCTTTTTTGCCTCGCACCATGATGCCGGCTGAGCCAAGCGCATGGCCGGCGTCGTGAAACTCAAGCGTCGGGGAGGGCTGGCCCCTGGTCGCCTTCTCGAATGCGCCCCACTCGATCTCCCTGTTGTAGCGGTAGCCCTGGAACCCCGGCGCGAGCTCGTCCACCTCGCGATGGGTGTAGAGAGGGTACTCGGCGATGCCCTTTTCGTCGGCCTGCCGCTTCATCACGTTGACCGAGTTGTGCAGCACGCGTTCGATGATGAAGTAACTCAGCTCGGTCATCATCACGTGCGCCCGGGGGAACATCCGCAGCGCCACCGGCAGCGAGCCGACGTGGTCGTGGTGGCAGTGTGTGAACGCGATGGCATCCACGGGGCGTTCGCGAATCTTGTCGTACAGCGGCAATGCCGGCGAGCCCTCGAGCTTGGGGTGGGTGCCGGCATCCATCAGCAGACCGTGGCCATCCATCTCCACATGCCACGAACTGGCACCGATGCCGGGGCCGGGATTGAGATCAGATAGTTTCATTAGTTCAGTTGTTGAGGTTTCGTTTATTGAGCAGGGCGTTGTAGGCGTGAAACGAGTCGGGGTGTACCTGCTGTTTCTTAAGCAAGGTTTTGCGGAGCTTAAAATGCATCACCTCG
>ENA-OREN01005650-OREN01005650.1-marine-metagenome-genome-assembly--contig:-NODE-5650-length-10298-cov-3.984933_pt1 | contig 10298 bp, 11 predicted proteins | sample MGYA00248624_ERZ508555 | MGnify/ENA primary metagenome ERZ508555 (study PRJEB26222, sample SAMN06267773) | marine metagenome | isolation source: Saanich Inlet, British Columbia, Canada | place...
TCTGAACTAGCTTTTGCAGCAGAGTAAGGGGAGCTTGGTGCATAAGGAGTCTCTTCGGTAAACAAGTCGTCTGTTTCCTTTAAATCACCAAAGACTTCATCTGTAGATACGTGGTGGAATCTAAAGCCTTCTTTTTTATCACCATCTAAACCTGACCAAAAACATCTGGCCTCTTCAAGTAATACATAGGTGCCAACGATATTCGTTTGAATAAACTCCCTGGGACTATCAATAGACCTATCCACATGTGATTCGGCTGCAAGATGCATGATAATATCCGGCTGATATACATTCAAGACACGCTTAATTTCATTAGCATCACAAATATCCACCTGCTCAAACGCATATCGATCATGATCTTCAACAGGCGTTAAAGATTCAAGATTTCCCGCATAAGTAAGCTTATCAACATTAACAACATGATGATTGGTATTATCCATGATATGGCGAATAACAGCCGAACCAATAAACCCAGCGCCACCAGTAATAATGATTTTTCTTATCAATTAACAACCTCAGAAAATGAGCCTTCTTTAACCACCCTACCATGCTCTATTTGATACACGTAATCACATTGTGAAATTGTGCTTAAACGATGAGCAATAATGATAATTGTTTTTTCTCCATGTAACTTGTTAATAGCCTTCATCACTTCTTTTTCAGTATTAACATCCAATGCACTTGTAGCCTCATCTAATACTAATACCTGTGGATTATGGTATAGTGCACGAGCAATACCTATACGTTGACGTTGGCCACCAGAGAGTCGTACACCATCTTCGCCAATAATCGTCTCCAAACCATCGCTTAGATTATCAATAAAATCTTCTAATTTTGCCAAATTCACCGCTCTTAGAATGGCAGAATTATCAATCAAATCATCATCAATTCCAAAGGCTATATTTTTTTTCAATGTGTCGTCTATTAAATATATGTCTTGCGGAATATAGCCAATTTTCCTTTGCCAGCTCTCCATATTGACATCAATATTAACACCATCTACCTTGACACATCCTCGCATCAAAGGTAAAAATCCAAGAATAATATCTATTACCGTGCTTTTTCCAGAGCCGCTACCACCAATAAATCCAACTGTACTCCCTTTTTTTATACACAAGGAAACGTTATTAATTACATTAATATCGGACCCTTGGTATTTAAATACACCGCTATCAATACAAATATTTTTTTTGAAAAATAAGTCACCTTTATCGGTATCACCTTTATTTTTATAGTTAACGCTCGTCAACTCATTGTAGATAGTATTAACCACCGGAACAAAATAACGTATCACTTGACTGGTATTTATCAATCTATTAAGTGATGGCATTAAACGAAATGCTGCAGCTCCAAAAACGCCTAATATAGGTATAATCACATCAATTTGCTTTCCTTGTGATAACATACTTAAAACCAATGATGATAGACCGATAATTGCAAGTAATTCTAGCCAGAGTTTGGGCATTGACTGCAGCACGCTTTGATTTTTCCCCATGGTAGCTGCTCCAGAATTATGGATATTATATTGCCTTACAAAGTATCCTTCTCTCCCAAGTAACTTTATATCTTTGGCACAATACAAACCCTGATGCAGGTGCTTCATTCTAAGACCTTCATGGTATTGCCTGTCCTCGCCCCATTGCTTAATATATCTTTTTGTATAACGATCAAAAGTAAAACCTGTTAAGCCGAGAACTAGTGCTACAATTGTAGCGCCAACTGGTTCGATAAAAAACAATAATGTCGTAATGCCCAACAGTACCAATAGCTCTGTTATAAATATTAATCCTGCACTAAAGACGCCAGTTAGTTGCTGTACTTCTCCTATCACATTTCTTACCAACTCAGCAGAATTTCTTTCTAAATGAAATTCATATGATTGATGCAAATATACAGAAAATAATCTCTTTGAAATGCTTTCTTGCAAGTCAAATACAAATGTGTTTTGAGAGAATGAAAGGTATATTAAAAAGACCGTCTTAATTATGAAGAATACAACTAAAAATATCATAAATATTGCCAATAGCTCACCCGCGGTCGGATTATTTAGATACTCTAATAGAGGCTTTAATTCCTGTATAGTAGATAAATCTTTATTTTCTGACATTAGACTTAACGCAGGCATGATAACTCCAATGCCTATCGTTTCTAAAATCATACCTACCAACATTAACCACATTAAATAAAATGAATAGCTACGTTGTGACGGGCTAATTATTTTTATAATTTTTTGGAAAAAATTCATTATTTATTAAAATCCGCTAAATAATTAGGTGAAAATCACGTTTTTTTTAACATCCACTCAATGGTATCTTGCAGTTGATAATCATTCCATTCACCAATTATTCCCTTTAGGCGATCATTATTACCAGTAATTATTTTTACTTCATTAGCTCTGACATATTTTTCATTTACATTGATTTTAATTTTAAACATAGAGATCTTTTCAAAGATAGAGATTACTTCCATTAAAGAAAAAGCCTTTCCTGTACAAATATTTACAACATTGTTTTCTAGAGATGGTAATTCAATCAATTTCCTATAAATTTCAACAACTGAACGAACATCGCCAAATTCTCGATAAACTTCTAAGTTTCCTAGTTCTATAGTATTTATTTTTTTTAAGAAATGGCTGGCAATTTTAGGAATTAAAAACTTATCATCTTGACCAATTCCCGTGTAATTAAACGGCCTAACTATAAAAATAGGCAACCTATCCGTCCATATATTAGCCATATTTTCCATTGCCAGTTTACTAACTGAATAATCATTAATCGGGGTGGTTCTGGATTCTTCGGCAAGTCTATCATCTAAATTTAAACTATTTCCATATACACCCGAACTGCTAGCCAGTAAAATTTTGCGTATATTTGGAGCATGTGTAAATATAGACTCTAATAGGTTTCGAGTGCCAATTAAATTAACATTATAAAATTCATTAAAAACTCCATGGTTAACAAAAGATATTCCCGCAAGATGAACAACTACATCTGGCATTTTTTGTTTTATCTCCAAACCTAGTCCGACAATGTCATTAAGATTACTAGATAGTCCAAAAACGGCATGACCACTATTTTCTAACTCCTTCCTTAGATAAACTCCAGTAAAGCCCTTAATACCTGTAATAAGTACTTTCATTAATTAAGTCTGTTTGTTAAAGTCTGGCGCTTTAAAGCCGTGCTCTTTAACTAAAGAATCGCGTTTGGCAATGTTAATGTCATTTTCCATCATCTCGTGCACCATCTCTTCTAGGGTTATTTTTGGCTCCCAGCCTAGTTTTTCTTTGGCTTTGGATGGATCACCTAATAGGGTTTCTACTTCTGTTGGACGGAAGTAACGCTTATCAACTGCAACGATTAAATTGCCAGTTTCAGTGTCATAGCCCTTCTCGTCCATACCTTCACCTTCCCAGCGGATGGCTTTGTTTAGATGACCCCATGCGAAGTTTACAAAGTCACGCACTGAGAACTGCACGCCGGTAGCAATACAGAAGTCATCTGGCTCATCTTGTTGTAACATTAGCCATTGCATCTCTACGTAATCTTTAGCATGGCCCCAATCACGCTTAGCATTCATATTACCAAGATAGACTGTTTCTTGTAATCCTAGAGAGATGCGTGCTAGTGCTCGGGTTATTTTTCAGGTTACGAAAGTTTCGCCTCGTACTGGGGATTCATGGTTAAACAAGATGCCGTTACAGGCGTACATGCCGTAGGCTTCACGGTAGTTTATGGTTATCCAGTAGGCGTATAGCTTTGCTGCTGCGTAGGGGGATCTTGGGTAGAAGGGAGTGGTCTCTTTTTGCGGCGTCTCTTGCACTTCTCCGTATAGCTCTGAGGTAGAGGCTTGGTAGTATCTGGTTTTTTTCTCAAGGCCTGAGATACGAATGGCTTCTAGTATGCGTAGTGCGCCAAGACCTACGGTGTCTGCTGTGTATTCAGGGGTTTCAAATGAAACGGCCACGTGTGATTGCGCTCCAAGGTTGTAGATTTCATCAGGCTGGATTTGTTGAATGATGCGTACTAGACTCATTGAATCTGACAGGTCGCCATAATGAAGGATAAATTTACGATCTGTTTCATGAGGATCTTGATAAAGATGATCAATACGATCAGTGTTAAATGACGATGAGCGGCGTTTGATGCCGTGCACTTCATAGCCTTTGTCTAGTAAGAATTCTGCAAGGTAGGCGCCGTCTTGTCCAGTGATGCCTGTGATTAGTGCTACTTTGTTGTTTGTCATATTTATCTATTTCCTAAAATAATCTTTTACGTATTTGTGTACTTGTTTACTGCTTAGTAGCTCATCAATACTGAGCCACTGGTATTCATTGTGCTGGTCATTTGGTAAATTAAGTATCTCATTATTTATATCAACTTCATAAGCTAGGTTGATATAGTGAGTTGAGACATCCTTGTAAATACCATCGTCATAAAAATGTTCAAAAATACCGATAAATTTAAGTGTTAATTTTAACTCAATATTCAGTTCAGTTTTAGCTATACGAGCTGTTGCTTGTTGAATAGGTTCATTTTTATATACTCTACCGCCTATTGAGAAGAGATAACCTTGTGCAGGCTTATTTATGCGCTTGCCCAATAGGATTTTATTGTCTTTTTTAACCAGTAGGTCAATTGATATTAATGGGGTTGAGTTTACGACTGTTTTAAAGGTTTTGTTATCGAGCATTTAAAAAAATATTTTATTTTTTTCCAAAAAGATAACCAAGTATTAGTGTAATTATTGAGGTAATAATTGACCAATATTCTTTTGGTTGAATTTTAGCCTCAGAAAACGTTACAAATAATCCAGAAATTACCAATAAAACTACTATTACACCTGCAATATTAGAGGGTGCGTTAGCCTTATTTCCAAATAATTTACCTAGCCAACCAGACTCAAGATCCATCTCTTTTGCACGAAGAAATGTTGAATCAGAAACGGGCTGCTTATTGTATTTAAGTGGATGTTGTTCTTCAGTCATCTCTTACACCTTTTGCCTTAACAGCCCCAAAGATCTTTGCGCATGTTGTGTTACATAGCCACAGTTATCACAAGCAACTAAAATTGTTGGGACACTTGGTCCTCCAATAGTGACTGTATTTGGATTTTCATTTATGGAAATAAATGACTCGCCCACAATTGAGAAGCTATTTGAACTGCATCTTGGGCAGGGCAACTTAACCTCTTTTGAGTTAAGCGCCTCAATACACTCGTTTAACCTTGATTGCTCCATATTTCTCCTTTAAGTCTAATCTTGTTCGTTAGATACTATTCCAACATGCTCTGTATTTTCTGGGTTAATTTTTAAATACAGTTGAGATCTGGTATCTTTTGCTTCAGGTGCTTCAATAAGTTGCACACCTTTAAATGAGTCATCTTGTATTTTTATCATTAGGTCGCTTTCAATATCTTCCAGCTTTTCAAGCACCCTTCTTCGTGAACTTCCGAGCCACTTTGTAAGAGTAAAAGAACTATTATCTTCCAAGTTATTTAGATTAGATTTAAGAATAGGGATTACGTCATTAATATTGGATACTGGCGCTTCTAAATGCTTACTAACCTCTTCTTCAAAAATATAAACCGATAGCAAGATATGCTCAATTATTTTTAATGCAATTAAAATGGACTTCTCTTTTGCTTTTTTTATTTCGTGTGCAGCATCATTTCCCATAAATCTAATTGCATGTAATCTTTCAGCATCTGATTTTGAAATCATACCACTTCTATTCATTGCATTTATTCTGACTTTCAAATCTTTACCCTTAATATTCTTATCATTGCAAATAGCTTCAATTGTTGCCCTTAAACCTAAACCAGCCAACGTAAAGGCACTCTCTTGAATTGCTAAAAGTGACTCATTATAGATACTTGATACAATATTGGGAATATCAAATGGAGATTCGATTGGTTTATGATCTTTTATAAAATGTGGAAACGTTTCAATAGAAATATCGTGCGCATATTCATCTGGTCCAATTGAATAGTAGCCTTCATAATCATGATGCTCTTTTCTAAAGGAGATGGTTTCACAGCCATTACACTCAACAAGAAAGTATTTTATTTCTTCATGGTACTCTTCTGGGTTGCTACTTATACTTTTTTCACCCATGATAGAATGTTTCGTATTCCTCTTACAAGATCTACAAGCATTCCATATTGATTTTTTTGTCATAATTTATTCCTCATAGCGAATTACCTCTAGTGCGCGTAATAATACTAATATTGCATTGATACTGCTAAATATGTAACGAGCCTCAATTGGATCTAATACCTTGTTGTCATGTGCTAACGAGTGATTATTGCGTAAATCATTAAAGCTTTCTAGTAAACTAATTGATGATTTCATAGCACGGTCAGAAAACTCATGGAGATTATGCTCTTGCACTAATGCCTTGCGATATTTACCAAATCTAGAGTGCAATGGCTCATTTTCATCGCATTCTATATTGCGCACCTTAAGTAGGTGCGTTAGTTTTTTAACAAAGTACGTATGAAGATGATCGATAGCCACTTCTGGCTTATTGGCTGATAAAGTTCGTTCAATATCAGCCACCAATTCTTCAAGTGTTCTTTCTTGAATAAAAGCGTCTATTCCTTCAGATTTTACTGATAATGGATCACATTCTAGTTTGTCGATAATTTTTTTAAATTTATCAGTATATTGACTAGCATCTTTTACGCTTTTACTATCAGTGAATCGTGCAAGTAATCCTTCACGCCTTTCCCAAAGTGCGCGAAGTACCTTTAGTGTTAAATATGTATCAGACAATATTAGAAATGCTGTTAGATGATTGCGTTTAGATAGGCCATTAATCGAATACTTTTCATCATAAATCTCTATACCAAGCTCTTCTTCAAAAAAATCAGACATAGTTCTATCAGAAAAATCAAGCACATATCCAAGCCCTCTAGGGAATGACATTGCTTGCTCAATAGTTCTGATTTCTGATTTTTTTATATCTGCCATTTATTTTTTTATAAGTCAGTGTGTTGCTTAACATCGACATATCTTGGGAAATAAAGCTACATAGCGAAGCAGCATGCAGTTTTATTTTATCTAAGTGCATTTTCTTCGTTAGAGACTCTATACACTCGGCCACTTTTTCAAAGTTTCTAAAATACCATATAAGCTTGAAACAACTTGAAGCAACATTTGATGACCTTGGTGAACAAATGGCGCTTCTCTATTTAAATCAATTAATTTAAAAGCATTTTCAATTTCACTGCTTGGCAAATGCGCGTCTGCATGTCTTAATTTATAAACACCAACCAAAGAAGTCATCATTTTTCTTATGAAATCTCGATCATATTTTAATGCTAATAAATTCTCTAATGATTTTAATGAACCCCATTGTGTCTTTTTTGGAGGTGCAACAATATTTTGCATAGCACCTACATCTAAACTATCGACAATAAGCCTTGCCAGGTCTTTTGCAAGAGCATAAAACGAAGACTCATCGACCGCTCTAAATCTATGAGTTTTAATTAACAGTTCAGGGATTGCATCATGATCTTTAAATATTTTTATGCCTAGTTTTTCAACTGATACTCTATTTATATTCTGAAATGCTATAGGCAAAAACTCCTCAGGAGCTTGTGTATTAGAAGGCTTTGCTCGTACTTGAGATGCAAGTAGTTCACTTGATACGCCACCCTCTGGGGCAATGTTGTATCCAGCCCATATTTGTTGTTGCCAATCAGGTAGCAAGCCAACATCTTTAGCGTAAACATTAATAAGTCCTAGATCATTTACACCAAAATGAACACCATAACCATATGAACTTCCAACTTTTCCAGTTTGCTCGGTATAAAAATTCAATGATCCACCTCTTCGGTGACACAATGCCATAATCACATTGGGTTTAAACCAAAGCCATTTACCACTATTAATGAGATCCTTCCCGCAAACCTTAGCACCTTCAGCATCAATAATATAAAATTCTGTTGAATCTATTTTGTCACCCCTAACTTTAGGACTTACTTTTCCAGGCTCAATTATTTCATTACACCATAAATCGCCCATAATGCGATATAACTTTTTACCCTCAAACTCCCGCTCCCAAGAGTCTCCTTTAGTATTTTCATCTATTGGCATTCCAGAAATATCAGGAACATCATCAGATTCCTCTATATCAGTACGCTCCACATGGAAAACAGCCATTTTTTCACCAAATGGTTGACCTCCTTCGTGGATCGGCATAACTCGACCTTCCCAATTATCTGAGTCCTTTTCATAGGTTTTATTTCCATCGGTCCAAGTAATGAAGGTACTATCTTTAACAATTGCATCCCTGCTGTAAAATTGGGTCATATATAGACTCATTTCCCTTGCACATAAATAATCCTTTAAATATTGTGCTTTGACTTCTAGCAATAACGGTTTATTTTTATCCGTAACTTTTAACCTTGCAACCTCTGTATAACCATCTTGGGGACAAATCCAAGAATCACCTTCTCTTTTCAGACCGAGGGCGATTACAAAATCTTGATTCAAATACCAAGTTGAAGGCTCATCATCAAAAGCACGCTGATCAATAACTAATCGTAATCCAGCAAAGTTCTCACTGTAAATTTTATGTGTATCAACAGAAATATATTCACTATCCTCAAAATAACTAGAATGTTCATCGATACCTACATCACTCCATCCAAGTTTTTTTACAGAAGCTACATTTATCGTTGGAACAGCAATTGTGCCACAACCAAAAAAATCTTCTTTGTATCCTTCGTACCCATAGTTACCTTGCCGATTAATCTCACAAATTGCTCTTAAAGGTATCCATACAGATTTATTGAAGTTTTTTCTTCGAATATCCAGCATTTCGAACCATTCTTGATCCACTTAACTTAAGCTCCGCTTATGATTCATACTTGCCTCTAATAGTTAGTCTAAGGCAATATTACCTTATTGCCCATATTACAATACAAAATCTGACAAGTTGCACTTTTCATCTCTATTTTCAAGCTTACTCCAATCTCTTTAAAATGTTATCTATTGATGAAATATCGAGCTTTGAAAATCCGAACCATTCACCCATTAATGTTTAATTTTGAATTGGTCATTTATTTCCTAGCTTTGTAATCAGTGTGTTTGAACTGATTGACTCTAATTGCTTGATTGACATTGTATTTAAATAGTGTAGTCGTTCTGATTGATCTATGTCTTGTTTAATAAGCTCTGAATTCATACTTTCTATATTAGATAAAACTACCAATTGCTCTACACTAGCATAGTCTCTTATGTTTCCTTGAAGGTTTTTGTTAGATTCCCTCCATTGTTTGGCTGTCATTCCAAATAATGCGATATTCAATACGTCAGCTTCATTTGCGTATACAAAAGCTATTTGAGTTGATGTTATTGTTTTAGGAATTAGATTCTCTTTAATAGCATCGGTATGAATTTTATAATTTATTTTTGCTAAATTTCTTTTTAAATCCCACCCTATTTCATGTCGATTAATTTCGTCACTTTTTAGCCTTTGAAACTCTTTAATTAGGAATAGTTTAAATTCTGCACTTATCCAACTGGCAAATTCAAATGCTATATCAATGTGTGCAAAAGTGCCTCCATTTCTGCCTGGTTTTGAGATTATCCCTATTGCATTAGTAGTATTACACCATTTTGTTGGTGATAATGTAAAACTGTTCGAGCCAGCTTCATTTTTAAAGGAGTCGAATTCGACCCCTTTAAAATTTTCATTATTTATTTTCTCCCAAAGGCCTAAAAATTCAATAGTATGTTTACTTCTTAGCCAGTTTTTTACTACATCTTTTGGTGCATCGCTGTTTTTACTTCTAGCAATATCTGTGAGAGAGATATAATCCTTCTCATCTATTTTGGTCAGAGCTACTTCAATATCTTGAACAATCAGTTTATTTTTCATTGGCCTTTAATCCTACCGTAAATATCTTCAAACCTGATAATATCATCTTCGCCTAGATAAGAGCCACTCTGTACTTCTATAATTTCTAATGGTTCGCTGGTGTTGTTTGCTAGGGCGTGAGTAACACCTATTGGAATGTAGGTGGATTCGCCTTTATTAAGGTCGAATGTTTGCTCGCCATTGGTGACTGTAGCTGTACCACTTACTACTACCCAATGCTCTGCGCGCTGGTGGTGCATTTGTAGAGATAGCTTGGCGTGGGGCTTGACATGCAATCTTTTTACTTGGAAGTGTTCACCTGATTCAATAGAATCGTACCAGCCCCAAGGGCGGTAAACTTTACGGTGTGCAGTGCTTTCACATCTGCCACTGGCTTGCAAAGATTCAACAATGCTTTTTACTTCTTGTGCT
>ENA-OREN01005658-OREN01005658.1-marine-metagenome-genome-assembly--contig:-NODE-5658-length-10288-cov-2.744393_pt1 | contig 10288 bp, 8 predicted proteins | sample MGYA00248624_ERZ508555 | MGnify/ENA primary metagenome ERZ508555 (study PRJEB26222, sample SAMN06267773) | marine metagenome | isolation source: Saanich Inlet, British Columbia, Canada | place...
AATACTCAGATGCATACAATCTCAGAAAGGTGCTGGTGGTGTGAACCAAAATTGCCCGCATCTAATCTACGTCGCATGGCATCTGATTCTTTAGCACGAATACAAAAACTGAATGGCCACCGATGGTCAGTCAGTTCGAAATAAGAATCCTGGAGTGGAAAATCGATGGTGAAAGCAATCTTCAACGGAACAGTAGTTGCCGAAACAGAAGATTACGAGGTGGTTGAAGGGAACGTATATTTTCCGCCGCAGTCGCTTAAGCGTGAGTTCTTTAACGACAGCGGGCTGAACACGAGGTGTCCATGGAAGGGCACAGCGAGCTACTACTCAGTTGATGTGGATGGGCAGGAGGCCCGAGACGTGGCGTGGTACTACCCGACACCGTCCGATGCCGCCAGCAATATCAAAGATCACGTAGCGTTCTATCCGCAGGTAACCGTCGAAGGCTGAGAGTCCGGCTGGCTGGGCGCTCTTCGCAGCCTCATTGGCGTATAGCTGGTGAGCGTTGTGGACGCTTGGATCACGCTTCAATCAGTAGCCGTGGGTTCGTGAACTAAAAGCCTATGAACCCACGAGCGAGCTGAGTTTGCCGAGCAATCCACGTCGTTTAGGTCGCAGGTTTTTGGCAACGAAATCGACCGTTGCTGGCGAACCTGAGAGAAGTAGTCCGCCCCATTTGCGAATTCGACCATACGTCGCCGAATCGTTGGCGTAGTTATTGGTCCATCCGTTAAATTCCACGAATTCTCGGTTAGGTCCAATCGCCATCACTTTTCCGCCTGCTTCTTTGACAAGAAGTATTGCTGCGGCAAAATCCCACGCCATCGCAAAACCGGTTAAGGCGTACTGCATGGTTCCGTTGGCCACCATGAACTGTTCGTAGCAAGCACTGCCGCCAACCCTAATTTCACCAAAATGGCCGTTTAGTGGCTCTTGCACGTTGAACATTCGGCGAATCCAACCGGGACGAGCGGAAAGCACCCCAGTGATCGGTTCACCCGTATCGCTCGACTTATGAACATGTACCTGAGAATCGCCAACCCAAGTGCCGTGACCCTTTCGGGCGTGCATTAATAAGTGACCTTCTTTGTTCGGCCATGGAATCCAGATGGCGGCAGCCACTGGCTCTCCCCGAAACAACGCAGCAACCGAAACGGCGTGAATTGGCGAAGAGTTCACGAAATTCGTTGTGCCGTCGATCGGATCGACAATCCAGAGCCAATCGGCAGCTTCCGGTTCCTCGTCTGGCGGGTCTTCTTCGCCCAGCAACATGTGATCAGGGCAAGTTTCTTCCATGATCTTGGCGATTAGTCGCTGACTGGCTTTATCGACGTCTGTGACGAGGTCCTTGCCAGGCTTGTCACCCTTATTCGATATTTCTAGAACTCCACCGAATCGACTTGCCACAAAGTCGCCAGCTTCGCTCGCTGCTCGGATTACCGAATTTTCTATGTGTTCAAGTTCGGTATCAGTCACTGCGGTGAAAGGACTACGTGTTGAGGTTTCGGTCAATCTGATTCGGCTCCAAATCCGTAACACTGGCAACATCGGTGATATTGGTGCTCGGTACGACTAATTCATATAAGTGCGTATTCAGCGTAAATCTTTTATCGCCTGCGCCGCTACTACGGTAAGATTCTACGTGCAAGTTTGGCTGTGGCCGTGCATTGATCGATCAATGCACCAAGAGATAACGATATTGACTTCAACTACCACCCGGAAATTCCATAAAGATCGCGGTTTAGCAACGCGCATGTACTTCACTATGTTCATGCTCGGCTTTCTATACGCGGTTTTCGCACTGTTTCTGATGGCAGCCGGAATGCAGCTAATGTTCGTCGGCGGAATTGTCGGCATCATGGTTGTGGTGCAGTACTACATGTCCGAAAAGCTAATTTTGATGTCGACCGGCGCAAAGACGGTAACTGCCGAACAGCAACCCGCATTACACAAAATGGTGAAACTGCTCGCTGATCGGTACGAAATGCCAATGCCTAAGGTCGCAGTAATTGACACTCCGATTCCGAACGCATTCGCCACAGGTAGAAACCCGAAGAATGCTCTAGTAGCAGTCACAACCGGGATTCAGCAGCGACTAAACGAGCGAGAGTTACAGGCCGTGATCGGTCACGAACTCGCCCACGTTGCGAACCGCGATATGCGGGTGCTGGCAATCGCCAACTTCCTAGTCACTGTAACCAGCTTCCTTATGACGATGCTGTTCTGGAACATGCTCTTTGGTGGCATGGGCGGTCGACGCAACAACAACGGTGGTGGAGTGATGATGGTCTACCTCGTCACCATGATCGTATATTTCATTGGTCAGCTACTCGTACTCGCTTTGACTAGATACCGTGAGTACGGTGCCGACCATACTGGGGCTGAAATATCCGGAGATCCGGGTGCTTTGGCTGATGCCCTTGAGAAGATCAGTGGCACAGTCGCAAACATTCCTGACAAGGACCTGCGTAAGCTGCAGACAGCAAGCGCATTCTTGATCATTCCAGCAGCTCTGAAAGGCGAAGGTTCCATGAACTTGTTTTCGACTCACCCACCGTTGCAAGAACGGGTTAAAAGACTTCGTGAACTTGAACAGCGCATGCGCTACGGGTTGCGATAGGTATGGGATTGTTCAGCGCAAGCAAGAAACCTAAAGACGATTGGTCGACAATGTCGACCGTTATCAAGACTGAAGCAAAGCTCCAGTCGCTCGGTGAAATTACACCTTCACGTCGTGCCGGTGTCATCTACAAAAACAACGCAGACAATGCGTTCCAAAGTGATATTAAGAACGAACTGAACGAAGTTTTATACCTCGGCGAAGGTGCGACTAAAACAGCCTTCGAAATCGAAGACGATGATCGCGGAATGCGATGGATTGTGCTCGAAGACGGAAACTTTGGCGATCTCGTATCGAGCGTCTACACCGTAGGCAACGCTATTGGGATGAACGACGGCGCCGACAATCTGCTCGCAGCAGTGTTCGAGCTCTACTTCACCGGAACCGTTGAAGACAACACATATCGATCTGGACTCCGCACTTACTGGATTTACCGATATGACCGCAAAGCGTTCTATCCGTTTGTGCCAACAGGCGAGAGCGAAGGCGATCGAGATCGACCCACAGAAGCTCGACTTGGACAGGATCTACGCAAGCACGGTCTTGCCGTAGAGAAATCACTGACCGAATGGATGGGACTCTGGGGCATCCCCTTCTAGAGTCTTCACCTCCAAACCAACCTTTCGCGTTACAACCAATTATCTGAACACCTTAACGACCATTCCAGAATGAGTAATCCTGCTCGTGTAGCGCTACTTGTGCGCCCCGGAGAGAACCCCCAACCCTTCATCGACGCCATAAAACATGGCGAAGGCGAAGCAGTCGTGCTCGGCGAATCCGATAGCTTCCCATGCGATATTGGTGGACTGCTGGTAGCTGGTGAAGGCGCATATGAAGCGTCGGAATCAATACCCACGGCTCTCGCACAGGCAATCGAAGGCAGTTTCCCGGTTCTTGGCATTGGTTGGGGCATGCACGCCCTCAACATCGCACTTGGAGGCCAGCCGCCGATAAAAGTCGAAGGCCACGGCCACCCAGACGAAGACCTAACCAAACATCCGCTGTTCATGGCACCGGGCGGGAAGGTCGGCTACACCATCGCTGGGTCAGGATGGGTCACAGTCCCATCAGCCCACACACACGGGCTTTTACCGGCGCAAGTAGCCGATGGACTGCTCTCCTCTGTGTACGCTGAGGACCAAGTGGTTGAAGCCATAGAGATGCCGGGTCGGGAATGGTTGATCGGCGTTCAATGGCCTGCTCATTTGCACGAGCGTACCCCGAAAGGGTTCGATAGTCTCCTGCTCGCCCTCGTTGAACGCAGCGAGCAATAGAGCCCGTTTTTAGGAAGCCCTCGCGTATGCGTACACGCGTGCGCCACGCGCACGTTGCGCGTACGCATGGGGAAGCGTAGTGTTGAGTCATTAACTTTCGTATTGCGCGCCACTTTGCAGCGCAGTGGGCTAACACCAACCCCTAACCGGAGAAATATATGGTCAATAGCGACCTCGGCAGTATCAGGCCAATAACTATTGAAGAGGAAATGAAGACGTCCTATCTGGACTATGCGATGAGTGTCATCGTGTCCAGAGCACTTCCGGATGTTCGAGATGGACTCAAGCCTGTGCAGCGCCGCATTCTTTACGCAATGCACGATCAGGGCATGCGCCCAACATCGTCGTACAAGAAGAGCGCCCGTCTTGTTGGTGAAGTGCTTGGTAAGTACCACCCACACGGCGACCAGTCGGTCTACGACGCTCAGGTGCGTATGGCACAGGCGTTCTCGCTTCGTTACCCACTTGTAGATGGTCAGGGTAACTATGGCTCTGTCGACGGCGACCCGCCGGCCGCGATGCGTTACACGGAGTGTCGACTTTCATCTATCACCGAGATGATGCTCGGCGATATCGATCGTGACACTGTCGACTGGGGCGAGAACTTCGACCAGTCCCTTAAAGAGCCAACCGTACTTCCAGCTCGTTTGCCAGCATTGTTGGTGAACGGTGCTTCCGGTATTGCTGTTGGAATGGCAACGAACATTCCGCCGCACAACGTGACAGAAATCTGTGACGCTGTTGTTCACATGATCAGTCATCCCGATGCTTCGGTAGACGATCTGATGCAGTTCGTTACAGGTCCTGACTTCCCAACAGGTGCACACATCTGGGGACAAGAAGGTATCCGAAACGCTTATGTAACTGGTCGTGGTCGTGTGATGGTTCAGGCCGATCACAAGATCGAAGATATTCAAAGGCAGGAACGCAAGCGTCTCGTGTTCAACGAGATTCCGTTCCAGGTGAACAAGGCGAACCTCGTTGCGAAGATCGCCGATCTCATCAAGAACCGCAAGATCGAAGGCATTAGCGAAGTACGAGACGAATCCGACCGTAAAGGTATGCGAATCGTTTTGGAACTTCGACGTGGTGCTCACGTGCCTGTGGTTCTGAACAATCTGTACAAGCAGACCAACCTTCGCAACTCGTTCTCAGTGAACATGATTGCTCTAGTTGATGGAACTCCACGAGTTCTCACGCTCAAGCAGTCACTCCGCCACTACATCGATTTCCGAGTTGAAGTAGTTCGAAGGCGTGCAGAGTTTGATCTCAAGAAAGCCAAAGCTCGTCTACACGTGCTTGAAGGTCTTCGAATTGCGATCGACAACCTTGATGAAGTGATCGCACTGATTCGAGCGTCTGCCGACGTTGAAGAGGCCCGCAATAGCTTGATGAGCGCCTTCGCATTGTCTGAGATTCAGGCGCAAGCCATTCTCGATATGCAGCTGCGCCGTTTGGCCGCTCTTGAACGAGAAAAGATCGAGAACGAGTACAACGAACTTCTCGCTCTTGTTGCAGAACTCGAAGAACTTCTTGGCGACAGCACTAAGGTTCTCGGAGTTGTCCGCAAGGAAACTCACGAACTGAAGCGAAAGTACGGCGACGAACGCCGCACCGAGGTTCACAACGAAGAACTTGGCGACTGGCGTCGTGAAGATACCGAGCCGCACGAAGATGTTGTTATCACGCTTAGCCGTAACGGTTACGTGAAACGGGTCAAACTCGATACTTACAAGAAGCAGCACCGTGGTGGTCGTGGAGTCCGAGGTCAGAGAATGACCAAGGAAGACGACGTTACGCCGCATTTGCAGATCGCTGATACGCACGACTACCTACTGTTCTTTACAGATAGAGGTCGAGTATTCGCATCACGCGTATTCGAACTCCCTGCCGATCAATCGAGAAATTCGCGTGGAACTCCAGTCCAGAACCTCGGGTTCAACATGGAACCACGAGAAGAAGTTCAGGCCGTAGTTGCGGTTTCAAGCTATCTAGAAGACACGTATCTCGTGATGGCAACGAAACTGGGACAGGTAAAGCGAATGCACCTGCCACTGCTTCGAAACATGAACCGAAGCGGCCTGCGCTGTTTCAATTTGAAGGGCGATGACGGACTTATCGGCGCAGTTCTTGCTGACGACGATCAGGACGTAATTCTCGTTTCTAAAGAAGGTATGTCGATTCGCTTCAAATCCTCCGAAGTTCGCGCACGACAGCGTGCAGCCGGTGGAATGAAGGGAATGACTGTTCAGAACAAGGACGAGATCGTTTCGATGAACGTTGTCGATGACGAGGGCTACTTGCTCATTGTTAGCCAGAAGGGCTACGGCAAACTTTCACTCCTCCGTCACTACACGCAGCAGCGTCGTGGCGGTAAGGGATTGATCACACTCAAGGTAACCACGAAGACTGGTCGGGTCGCTGACTCGGCTGTCGTGAGCGAAGAAGTCAGAACCGACTCAACGGGCAAGCTGGTGCTTGTAAGTGAGAAGGCTCAGGTGATTCGAACCAACCTAGGCGAAATTCGATCAACAGGTCGAATCGCTCAGGGTGTGAAGATTCAGGTCCCAGACGCTGGAGACAAGATATCGGCAATTCGAGTGATCGACGAACGTCGTGAAGCTGGAGCCGAAATCGACCCATCTGCGCTTGAAGCTGGAAACGGCGATGGCGAAGAGGGTGCCGAAGCGAAAGTGGATGACGAAGTTACGGCTGACGTAACTGACGAGACAGTCGAAGAGTCGACTGAGGAATCGGAAGACTAGCCTCAGCTACTAGTAGTTAGAGAATCGACCGGGCTGCTACGGATTTCCGTAGCAGCCCGGTTTCGTTAATAGGGAATACTTAGATTGGCGGCTCGGCCGCACGGAATCGAATACTGGTTTTCCATCTCTCACGTAAATCGATGCGGGAAGCACGGAATTCTCGAAACGAAAAGCACAGAATTACAAAATGCTAACGGCACTCGGTGCGCTGGTCGTGCGCCGAAAATACATCGTCCTTGCCACTTGGGCAGTAGTGATCCTGGCTGCACTACCGTTCTTTCCGCGCGCAGACGAATTCTTGAAACCCGGCGGTTTTTCCAACGAGTCGTTCCCGTCGGTGAAGGCTCGACAAGTTCTACAAGAGCGACTCGAACTAACGACTCTCACTGTCGATTTCGTATTCAGCCATCCCGACTGGTCGCCATTCGACCCACGATTTTCTGGTGCCGTTGATAACGCGGTAGCAGGACTAATCGACTACGACGAAATATCGTACGTTGTCACTCAGCTAGACGATCCTCAACGAGCTTCATCGACTAGCAACACCGCACATGTATCAGCTGGCCTTAAGCTCGAACTCGAAGAATCACTCGACTTTCTCGAAATCGTTACTGAACATGTCGACCCCGGCCCGCTTGATCTAATCATCACCGGTGGACCCGCACTTTACCGAGATATATCACTGGCAAGTGAACGAGATTTGCGCCGAGGTGAAACCGTTGCGTTCCCGATAGCGACTCTGGCCTTGCTGCTGGTGTTCGGCACTCTGGTAGCAGCGATATTGCCAGCAGCCGTGGGCGGCGGCGGAGTGCTTGTTGGCGTGGCGATAGTTTTTTTCATGTCGCAAGGTATCGACATGTCGGTGTTCGCTTTGAATATCGTCAGCCTGCTCGGAATCGGAATTGGAATCGACTATTCACTCTTCTACACATCGAGATTCCAAGAAGAGTTGCGCAAAGGCAAAACGGTAGATGACGCCGTTCTTGGAGCGCATTCGCACGCTGGTAAAGCGATTCTCTTTTCGGCTGTGACCAGCCTAATCGGACTGCTGAGTCTGATCACATTTGATGTCATGATGCTGCGCTCGGTTGGTATCGGTGCCGTGGCCGTGATTTCTGCAGCTCTAATCGCCGCCCTCACTTTAATGCCAGCGATATTGGCAGTTCTTGGTGAACGGGTGAATCGATTTAGGATTGGTCCTGATTGGAGCAGGCGTGGCAGTTTCTGGGAGCCACTTTCGAAATGGGTGATGAAGCGACCGTGGCTGGTTTTGATACCGACATCGACTGTATTGATATTGCTAGCAGTGCCGGCTCTATCGATGCGACTCGGAACTGTTGACGCAACGATTTTGCCGGATTCGCTCGAATCACGACAAGGCTTCGACGTCCTTAGAGAAGAGTTCGGATTCGCTCTTCAAACAATAATTCCCGTGGCGTATACGTTTGGCGAACTTGGTGGCGATTTAGACGATGCGTCCGAACGCACGAATCCGTTCTCTCGCGAGAATCTTGATCGGGCTTACGACATTGGCCGTGAGTTGGAACGCCTTGAAGGCGTGTCGGCTGTTACAAGCATCGTGAATCTCGATCCTACGTTTGGACCTGATCAATATGAGCTTCTGTACACGCATCCTGAATCGATAACCGATGTAGCTGCCGCCCGGATCGTTGAAGAATCAGTACGTCCCGGCGCTATCCTCTTCTTGGTGCACAGCGACCTACATCCGTTCTGGCCTGAAACCCGCCAGTTGGTTGCCGACATCCGGGCACTGATTCCGCCTGATGGCGAACTGCATGTCAGCGGTGGAGCCAGCGAAATCACCGACATCATCAACACGCTTTACGGCAAATTCCCGTACATCGTCGCTGCGGTGCTCATCATCACCTATCTGTCGCTAATGCTGCTGTTCCGATCGGTGATATTGCCTTTGAAAGCAGTGGCTTTGAATGTCTTGTCGATCCTTGCCAGCTACGGTGCGCTGGTCTTTGTATTTCAGCAAGGACACTTCAGTGGTGTACTGAACTTCGAGGCGATGGGCGTGATCGAGGCCACCCTGCCCATATTGCTATTCGCAATCATTTTCGGTCTGAGCATGGACTACGAAATTTTTCTACTTTCGCGAGTGGCTGAAGCATATGACCGAACAGGCGACAACGAAGCGAGTGTGGCGGAGGGGCTGCAACGGAGCGGGCTGATAATCACCGGCGCTGCGTCGATTCTCATTGTTGTTGCAGGTAGTTTCGTTCTTGCCGACGTCGTTGTGGTGAAGGCAATCGGACTTGGTTTGGCGATTGCTGTATTCGTCGATGTGACATTAGTTAGGGCTTTGGTGGCACCAGCGATCATGCGAATAGCAGGACCGTGGAACTGGTGGCTTCCGGGCTGGCTCGACCGAATTCTCCCCGAGGTGAAACGTGTCGACTAAGCGATTACATTTCGGGCTTTTATCACTTATCGTCGTGCTGGCTATCGCAGCCTGCGTGAAAACTGCTGAACCTCGTGAGATTCCGTCTGGGGCATCACCAGATCCGACCGCAACTCCTGCGCCAATCACGCTGCCACAAGACGAACTCGCCCACGATTCAAGACTTGAATGGTGGTACCACTCGGGTCACCTCGAATCTGAATCAGGCAGGCAGTTTGGATTCCACTTTGTATTGTTCAAAGCTGATGACGGGTTTGGCGAACCGAACTATGTCGCCCAACTGGGAATCCTCGATGTCGAAACAGGCGAACACTACGATCTCTCAAGAGCCGAGGCGGGGACTCGACAGGTAGGCGGCGGGGCAATGACGCTCGGAATCGCCGATTGGGTCTACGGATTGCTGCCAATAGACGGAAGTCATTCGTTCGCAGCTGACAATGGTGACATCGGCCTGTCCCTCGATATGGAAGCCACCACACCCGTCATGCTCCACAACGAAATCGGCTGGCTGCCAACCGAAGCTGGCGCAACTTATTACTATTCTTGGCCGCGGCAAGAGGCTGTCGGACAGCTGACGATAGACGGCGAAACTATCAACGTCAGCGGCACGAGCTGGTTCGATCACCAATGGGGCGATTTCTTCGTTTTAGGCAAACCCGCTGGATGGCAGTGGTTTGCGCTTCAATTCGATGACGGTGGTTCTTTAATGATCACTGAAGCACGTGGAATCGATGGAAAGATTGCAGATACCTACGGCACGTACATGTCATCTGAAGGCGAAGTAAGAGCACTAACTCAGGTAGAAGACGGAATTGAGCTGGCTACCATTGGTGAGTGGACGAGCCCAACTACGGGAGCCACTTATCCATCAGGTTGGTCACTAGCAATCGAATCTCTCTCGATGGATTTAATCATCACCCCAGAAGTGAACGATCAGGAAGTACGAGGTGGGCTTCCTGCTGCTTCAACCTACTGGGAAGGGGAATCGTGGGTCGGTGGTCGACAAAACGGCGAACCAATCGCAGGTAACGCCTATGTAGAACTCTCTGGATTTGTCGATCCCGAACCAATCGAGTGGATGCGGCGTCGATAGCAGCTTCACTCGGTCTAGTGAGGCTATAATTCCGCCACCGATCAGGAACTGCCAGAGTTAGCCACGATCGGTAGGGGGACATTAATTTTGCAGACGGCTGAATCAATA
>ENA-OREN01005660-OREN01005660.1-marine-metagenome-genome-assembly--contig:-NODE-5660-length-10286-cov-2.957978_pt1 | contig 10286 bp, 9 predicted proteins | sample MGYA00248624_ERZ508555 | MGnify/ENA primary metagenome ERZ508555 (study PRJEB26222, sample SAMN06267773) | marine metagenome | isolation source: Saanich Inlet, British Columbia, Canada | place...
CCCGCAGATTCCGCCGTGCGGGCCTGCCAGTGTTCGTTTTGCCGCAAGCACGATGCCCGCGCCATTTCCGATCCGGACGGCACGATTGAGATTATTGTGAACCAGCCCGATCTGCTGGAACGCTACCGCTTCGAACTGGGCGTAACGGATTATTTGCTGTGCCGAAAATGTGGCGTCTACGTCTCTGCCTATAGCCAGCGTGACAGCGAAGCCTATGCCAACGTCATGGTCAATGTGCTGGACGCCCGCGCCCAGTTCCCCGCACCCGGCCCGGTGCATCTGGATGGGGAAGACGAATTGGGCAAATGGCAACGCCGCGCCAAAAACTGGACGCCGGCGACAATGCGCATTCTGGGCCAGTAGTTAGATATTGAGCTGATAGCGGGTGTAACGTCGGGTGCCGGCACGGGTCAAGCCACTTTTGGAACCGTCCATGCCCTTCCCGAAATAATCGGATATGTTAGGCTCCAATAATGACAACCGGACATGTATTTATGGCGCTGAGCCTTGATGGTTTTATAGCACGCAGTGATAGTAGCGTTGACTGGCTCAACAAGTATCAAAGCGGCAAAGAAGACCACGGCTTTGATGCATTTATGGCTTCCGTCGATGGGCTTGTCATGGGACGCGCCTCCTATCAGAACGTTCTCACGTTTGGCGAATGGTTTTACACCAAACCTGTTGTGGTGATGAGTCGAACGCTAACAGATGACGACATCCCAGATAAGCTGAAGGATGATGTGAGACTCTCAAATCAGACGCCAGAAGAACTGATGGCGGAACTGGACGGGAAAGGCTGGAAACGCGCCTATATTGATGGTGGCAAGATTGTTCAGTCGTTTCTCTCAGCCGGGCTCATCAAAGATCTGACCCTCACTCGTGTTCCCATTCTGCTAGGCGGAGGCATTCCGTTGTTCGGTCCCCTGCAGCAAGACATCGATCTTGCGCACATTGAAACGATGGCCTTCCAATCCGGTTTGGTCGCTTCAAAGTACAGCATACGTTAGCTCCACAAACTGACCTTCCGGCCCCCTCAACACATAGGGGTCAGGTTTTTTCCTGTTGCCGAAAAGAGTTTTACCAGAATTATACTGGCGATATAGATATTGTGTCCCCGTATTTAAATACCAAGCTGATATCTAGTATAACGCCGCTCACCTGTACGGGTCAGAGCGCCTTTGGCGACCAGATCGGCCAAGTCCCTGGACGCCGTGGCCCGCGCGGCATCGGTGATAGAGATGTAGTTTTCAGCGCTTAAACCGCCCTTGAAGCCTTCCAGGCCTTCGCGGAACATGCGGACCAGGGTTTTTTCCTGGCGGGGGTTGAGGTTGCCGCTCAGGCGATCAAAAAATTTGGTCTTGGCAATCAGGAATTCGACTAGCGCCAGGGAATAGTCCTGAGCCTGCAAAACAGTTTCGGCGAAATAGACCAGCCAGCCGGTGACCTCCAGGCCCTTATTGTGGTGTGCCAAGGCATCATAATAGGTCTTTCGCCCCGCCTGAATAACGTGGGATAAGGCCAGCAGTGACGGATGGCCCAGACATTGCGACAACGCCATGTCCGAAATCGCCCGCCCAATGCGCCCATTGCCATCTTCAAACGGATGGATGGAAATGAAGTACAAATGCGCCAGACCGGCGCGGGTCAGGCCAGGCAATGGCTCACCTCCACCGGCCCCGCTGTCATTGAACCAGGCAATATACCGGGCCATTTCCGCCGTCATTTGGTGGGATGGTGGTGCCTCAAAATGAATGGTTGGATTGTGCGCCGCACCGGATACCACCTGCATAGCATCCTCATGTGTGCGATAGCAGCCAACATCCGTCAAATCCCGCCGCCCCATGGCCAGCATGCCATGCCATTTAAACAATGTTTCATGAGACAGGGATGCGCCATAGGTCCGGTATAGATCGACCATCATATCGGCGATCCCCCGCTCCGCCGGGGTGGCGCGGGCATTATCCGTGGTCAAGCCAAAATGCCGTCGGATTGAAGATTGCACAGAGTTTCGATTAAGGATCTCGCCCTCAATCTCAGACGTCTTCATCGCCTCCGCACTGATCACTTCAACTGTCAGCGCCGCCGTATCATCGGCATCCACATGGCGCAACGCGCCACTCAACATCCCAGCCTGACGCAAAAACCGCGCCTCAAGCTCATTGAGCGCGCCGTCATCCCAGGTGAATGCGGGCCAGTCAGAATGTTCCCAATTCCAGGTCATGAGTTATAGAATTCCTCTCTATAACTCAATATATCGCAAATAATGATGCATAGGAAGATTTTCTATGCATCATTAATCGCGGCAGCCGTCCGACCACTGGAGTTCGAAAATTGCACGATAATTGCACGATAATTGCAAGTACATTGTCGAATTTATTGATAACCTAATTGGGTTGGAGCCAGATCGCCGATCTTGTCTCATCTTGATCGGCACCAATTGACGCTGGCCGATCAGGGTAGTTCCGAGGGATTGAAAAAAAATCAAAAGGGATGTGTAAAATGAAAACGAAACGACAATTTGCTCTGCTCGCCACGGCGAGTGTTTTTGGCTTCGCGCTCGCGCTAAGCCCAGTCCAGGTTAACCTTAGTAACATGTCACTAGATACCAACAGCGCATATGCCTGGTCTGGTGGCGGTGATGCCCCTGGAGGCGGCGGCGGCGGCAGCTCCGCTGGCGGCGGCGGCGGCGGTGCCGGTTGCGGTCCCGATGGCCAAGGCGGTGGCGGCGGCGGCAGCGGCGGTCCCGGTGGCGGCAGCGGCGGCGGCGGCAGCAATTAGACCTGCCATCGTCCTAAACTGAGTTTATATTAACCTCCGCTACCCAGAATGGCCTCGCTCCGGCGGGGCCATTCCAATTTTCAGGCGGCCTATACATCGGGGGCAGCACATCGGGATCAGGTCTTTCTTCCTAATTTCCCTGATACCAAAAACAGCTTCATCCAGGTTTTCCAATAACGGTTCAAACGTTTTGATCCGCCTGCCGCAATACCGCCTGCAACGTCGCCACACCGCCCAACTCATCCAAACCCATGATGATATTATGCACCGCCGCAGCGTCCGCCGCGCTCCAGGCCCGTGCGGTGAGGCTGTTGTATTTTCGGCGTAGCTCGTCCGCTGAGTACGGATCACTGGGGCTGCCGCGGTTGATTTGGTTGCTGGCTTCGAAGGTTTGGCCATCGCGCATGGTGATTTTGAGGGATGCGGGGCGGGCTTCCAGGTCGGATCGTTGGGCGGTCATGGCGGGGTCCTCGGTGATGAAGACGCGCTTGGTTAGGTTTTGGATCGCCTCGGTACGGACCATGTCCAGGGTGAAAGCCTCCACATCGGAAGTGCCGTTGATCAGGGTGGTGGCGACGGCAAAGGGCACGCTGAATTTTCCCGCCAGCATGTTATCGGGAGCCTGGTCATCCAATTCGGCGGCCAGGTCGTAGGAGGCGATGTCGATGCGGGCGATATTGTCCACTGTTTCGGGGCCGACCTGGGAGTGGGCCTGGGTGATCTCTGCCAAGGCATCAAGAGCGCCGTGGTTATAGCGGCAGCAGGCGTGCAGTTTGAAATAGTTGCGGGCGACGATCCAATCATCGCCCAGGTCCTTTATGGCACCGGCGGGGTCGAAGTTGGTGGAGACCACATTGCCGTAGACATTGGCAATGCCGTCCTGCTCACCGGTAAAACCCGCCCGCACCAGGTTGCAGGATAAATGCCCCATTTGGCCGGAGATGCCCGCATAGGCGTTGCGCACGGTGGCACCCTGCAACATCGTGGGCCGCGACGTCGCCAGGCACAGGTTGGAGGCGATGTTGATCACGGCGCGCATTTGCCCCGCATCGAAACACAGCACGCGGCCGACACCGACGGCGGCGCAAATGGTGCCCCAGGTGCCGTGGGGATGCATTTCCCCCCGCAGGCGCGCCGCCCCGCCGATGCGCCCGCCGATTTCATAGCCGATGGCGACTGCCGTTACAAAATCGCGACCGCTTAAATGGTATTTTTCAGCAGCGGCAAAGGTTGCGGGAATGGTGTGGATGGCGGGATGGCCCATGGCCGGGCCGTTGCCTTCATCCATTTCCAAAAATGTGCCAGCGGCTCCATTAATTAAGGCGGCAGTGGCAGGATCAGCGGTTTTGCCTATACCTAAAACCGTGGCGCTGCCGCCGGGTTCTTTTGGCCCAGCGCACAAATTATCCGCCAGGGCGCGCACTTCGGGCTCAACCGAACCGCCGACGATGGCCCCGAAGGTATCCGCCATGATCAATTTGGTATGGGCGCTGACCCGATCCGGCAATTCGTCGGTGGCAAAGTTAGCCGCAAAATCCGCCAGCGTATCGAGATAGTCAGCCATCTAATATTTCCATTCTATGGTGCTCGGTCCTATTTTCTTTGCACCCGGTGGGCCTCCTGCCCGGCACGGACCAGTTTTTTGGCTTTCGCCAGCTCATCCGGGGACAAGCGTTTGGCGATCAGGACGCGGTATTTATGGGCCACCTCATCGCCGTTATCACCGGCCTGGGCGAAATACTTAAAGGCCTGGATATAATCCGCTGCCACGCCCTCACCCTTGGCATAGAATATACCCAGATTGGTTTGGGAGATGGCGTGGTTTTGCGCGGCGGCTTTCAGATACCATTTTCGCGCCTCGACAAAGCTTTGTTCGACGCCCTGGCCACGGGTATAAAGCAGACCCAGCCTGTATTGCGCCTCCACCTCCCCCCGCTCGGCGGCCTTTTGATACCATGTCGCCGCACTTGCGAAACTTTGTGCCGTGCCCTGGCCGGTTTCATGCAAATAGGCCAGGTTGAACTGCGCCATGGCCACGCCCTGTGCGCCCGCCTTCCCATACCAATGCACCGCCTGGGTAAGATCCTGGGCCACGCCCTTGCCGTATTGATAGCGGGCACCCAGGGCGTTTTGGGCGTAGGCATCACCTTGCATGGCGGCCTTTGCATACCAAATGGCTGCTTCGCCATAGTCGCGGGGCACGCCCTGACCGTTATCATACATCACGGCCAGATTGGTTTGAGAGAGAACCTGGCCTTGATCCGCCGCCATACGGTGCCATTTTCCGGCCGCGGCAAAATCCCGTTTCACCCCGCGGCCAAAGAAATACATCACCGCCAGGTCAGTCTGGGACGGCCCATGGCCCTGAACGGCGGCCTGGGTATAAAGCTTGATGGCCTGGTCGAACTTTTTTGCCTTATAGGCGGCCTGGGCATCTGTATAAGCATCCGCCACCGCAATTGCCGGGAGGCAGAGACACAGAGCAGAGATCAGCAAGACCATTGAGGTCGTTGAGGCCATTTTGGGGCCGCGCAGGCTACATCTTTTCATTATATTTTCCATTAAAAAAACGTCGTCAGATTTTTCGCCGGCAGGACGGGCTGATCCAGCAGTATTTCCCGGCGGGTGATTTTCAGGCTGCCGTCGGTGTCCCGGCGCAACTGGTCCCGGCGCTTACCGACATAGAAATCCGTCTCCACCTCCCCACGGTTGCGATAGACCAAAAAGCGGCAAGTCGCGTGAAGAATACCCACATCGCCGGCATCCACGTTGAGGTTCGAAATCATGTGCGTGGTGCGGGAAACAGGTTCTTTGGCCCCGTGCGGCCCGGTGTGGATCTGTTTGACCCGTTGTTCCAGTTCAAACTTACCTTCGTCAAACCGGTTCAGGTCCTTGCCCTCGGCACTGAATTCTGCCGTCCGGGTATCGGCTTCCTGATTGCTGGCAAGCGGCATGCAATAGCGAATATCGTCTGCCAGCAAGTCCAGCCAGGCATCGAACCGGCGGCTGTCCAGCAAATCCGCCTCGGCGTTATAGAATTGTTCCACCTCATAGCGGCGGAGCAACCGGCGCACCAATTCGTTCCCTTCCGGCGTGTTCATCATCCCGACCATTATTCCGCCGCCCGATTGGAAGTAGACTGGGTTGTTGTCGCGTTGGCTGGAGCGTTGATTGGGGCAATAATGCCAAAGGTGGGAAACCGGTCCAAAACGACCAGAACGCCGCTATTTAGCCGTGGCCCAGAGCCTGTGTTCCCATCCGACATCCGCTAAATCTCCCAGCCGCAAAATCTACATATGCGCTATGCTACACAATATGGGCAAATGATTTAATGGCTTTGCTGCGGCAAGCGGGGGGAGAGGATAGATGGCTCAAGGCAAGCCTACCGGCAGCGTCGGCGAAATACCTCTGGAAAGCTATAACGTCGCCGACCCGGAGCTTTACCGGGCAGATAGCTGGCCACCCTATTTTGAGAAGCTGCGGCAACAGGCCCCTGTGCATCGATGCCGTGATAGCGCCTATGGACCTTATTGGTCCGTGTCCACCTATGACCTGATCAATCAGGTTGAATTGAACCATAAGGTTTTTTCCAATCAGGCCAAATTCGGCGGCATCCAGCTACAGGACATCGCACCGAATATGGATCGACCCAGCTTCGTCTCCATGGACCCGCCCGAACATACCGGCCGACGCCGTGCCGTGGCACCGATCGCCAACCGTTCCAGCCTGAAGGACCTGACCGGTTTGATCCGGGAACGCACGGTCAAAGTATTGGCGGCATTGCCGCGAAACGAAGTCTTCGATTGGGTGGATCTGGTCTCAACTGAGCTGACCTCCATGATGCTGGCGACCATGTTCGACTACCCCCAGGAAGGCCGTCGGGATTTGATCCATTGGTCTGATGTGGCAACGGCAAACCTGAACGCCCCCAACCCTTTGGTGAAGACGGAGGAAGAACGCTACACCGAGTTGGAGCGTATGGCCGATGCCTTCACGCCCCTGTGGCATGAAAGGATGAATGGCGGGGCGGGAGGCGAGATGGGCTTTGATCTAATCACCATGCTAGCCAACAATGATGCAACCAAGAATATGGACCGGGAAGAATTTATCGGCACGTTGTTTCTGTTGATCGTCGGTGGCAACGACACAACCCGGAACTCCATGACCGGCGGCCTGCTTGCCCTGCATAACAACCCTGGTGAGATGGAAAAGTTACGCAGCGACCCCGATCTGGTACCGAACATGGTTCAGGAGACCATCCGTTTTCAGACCCCGGTCATTCATATGCGTCGCACCGTGTTGGAGGATACAGCGCTGAACGGACAGCAGATAGCAAAGGGCGACAAAGTTGCCCTGTGGTACATATCCGGCAATTTTGATGATACAGTTTTCGAAGACCCCTACGAATTCCAGGTCGACCGCACCAATGCGCGGCGGCATCTATCCTTTGGTGCCGGCATTCATCGTTGCGTCGGTGACGGCCTGGCTGAACTGCAGCTGCGCATCTTATGGGAAGAAATCCTGGCACAGGACATCAGGTTGGAGGTTTTACAACAGCCCGAACGTGTCTATTCCAACTTCATCCGCAGCTTTGCCACCATGCCGGTCAAAATCATCCCATAAGTGCGCCAGACCCCAGCTTGACATAGATCAATGTCAAATTAGCTTAAATTGAATACGGTACTGAAGCTGGGCGCAAAGGGCGTTTCGCAGCTGTTTGGGATGGGGGTCCTTCATCAATTGGTTAACCGGCAATCCGCGCACGACGGCATCAAAAATGTTCGGTCATGCGGACCCGTTTTGGTGTTTTGGCGATCACAGGTCGCTAAAATGCTCGGCATCGCGCATCAGGAAAGATGATGCGACAATTGGCGGCATATATGTTTCTGCGCAAAGCCTTCACGCGCCAGCCCTTTGTCGCAATCATCGGGATATTTCTTGCCGGCGTGATTTTCTGGGGCGGCTTCAATTGGTCCATGGAACTGTCCAACACAGAGGAATTTTGCATTTCCTGCCACGTGATGCAGAAATTCGTCTATCAGGAATACAAAACCACCATCCATTACCGCAATCGCACCGGCGTCCGCGCTTCCTGCCCCGATTGTCATGTGCCACAGGAATGGAACCACAAGGTCATCCGCAAAATACAGGCCAGCCAGGAACTGTTTCACTGGCTCAAAGGCTCAATCAACACGGCAGAGAAATTCGAAGCCAAACGATTGGCCCTGGCGAAGAAGGTATGGGCCAGCATGGAAGAAACAAAGTCCCGGGAATGCCGCAATTGCCACGATATCACTTTCATGGCACCCGGGGACCAGCGCAAGGTCGCGGGCCGGATGCACGAAATAACCAAGGATTGGCAAATGACCTGCATCGACTGCCACAAGGGAATTGCGCACGCCTTGCCCGAAGATTTCGATCCCGACGCTGTGCTGGACCTGATCCATGACCGCCTGGAAGCTGAAAAAGCCGATTGCCGTCAATGCCACAAGGGCATGGCCGGGGGCCATTCCGAAGACGGGTAAATATGTCGCATTGCTGAACAAGAGAAACAGGACGTAACTTGCTTTCAAACAATGAAGGAGATCAACATGGTCAAAAGTCTGAAAATTCTCGCTAGATTATCCGGAATTGCCGGATTGGCGGGATTGGCATTTCTGGCGGTTTCTTCAAGCGCATTCGCTGCCGGGTCCACGCCGGCTGCTTTGAAAAAAGGCAAGGCGCTCTTTGCAGAGAATTGTGAAGTCTGCCATCGGGCGGATGCTATTGGCGAACCGGGCGTCGCGCCCTCGCTTACCAATCCGGAATTGCTTGCCCTGGCCTCTGATAAGTATTTCGCCGGCACCATTCGCGATGGCCGGGAAGACACCGGCATGCCACCTTTCGCGCATCTGGGCCGCGGCAATATTCGCGCCATTGTCGCCTTTTTGCGGTCTCATGCGGTTGGACCGAATATGGCCGCTGAAGTTGACAGCCAGGCAGACGCTCATGGCGACCCACGCCTGGGCCAACAATGGTACGACAACATCTGCTCCACCTGTCACGGCGTCGCTGGTGACGGCTATGAAGCGGGCGGCACCGGCACGGCGATCGGCCTGCCGGGCTTTTTGAACAAAGTCTCCGATGGCTTCCTGCGCGAAACCATCAAGAAAGGCCGCTCCAACACACGCATGCTGGCGTTCCAGGGGCCCGCCGCGCTGGCCGATCTGAACGATCAGGAAATTGACGATGTCATTGTCTATCTGCGCCAATTGGCCAAGACAAAATCCGACGAATAGAGCCGATAGAGACCGGAGAAAAGAATTATGAAACGCTTCAAGAATGCTATGAGCCGTCGCAACTTTCTGAAAAACTCCAGCTTCGTAACCGGATCGGCAGCCTCTGCCGGGCTGATGGTTGGGGCCAATCCGGAACTGGTTTCCGCCGCCGAGACGCCAAATGAGGATGAGCGGACGACGGCGCTCGCCCAATGCCCCTATTGCGGCGTTGGCTGCGGCACCATCATCCAGGTGGAAAAGGGCAAAATCGTCTCCATGCGCCCGGACAAGGACCATCCGACCAATTTTGGCCTGCAATGTATCAAAGGCCTGACTGCGGCCGAGCCTATGTACGTGGACCGCATGGAAGGTGACAGCTATGTCCGCAAGGATGTCTGGGCGGAATGGAACAAGCCCGGCCATGGCGACATGGAATTTACCTCCAAGACCAAGGGCTCCTTCGATGAGGAGCATTTCACCCGCGTGCCTTATCACGATGCCTCTGAAATGGTGGCCCACAAAGTTGCCCATTTCGCCAAGAAATACACCGGCAATTCCGTAGCGCTTTATGGTTCCGGCCAGCTGACCATGGAAGGCCAGTATCTGGAGAATTTATTCCTTAAAGGTGTCTTGGGCTCCAACACGATTGAGGCCAACGCGCGGATGTGCATGACCTCTGCGGTGACGGGCTATTTCGCCACTTTGGGGTCTGATACCCCGCCATTGGCCTATGAAGATATTGAGATGGCGGACATGATCATGCATTTCGGCCATAACGCGCGGGAATCCCACCCGATCATTTTCTGGCGTGCCGCTGATCACAAACGCAAGAAAGATATACCCACCGTCGTTGTGGACCCCCGCCACACCGGCACCGCCATGGGCTATGAAGATATCAACCCCGACAATTCGGTCCACGTACCGATCCTGAATGGTGATATCAGCTTCCTGAATGCCATCGCCCATGTCCTGTTGAACGAACATAAGGACGTGATCGATTGGGATTTCGTGAAGGAACACGCCGCTGGTTGGAAAGAATATGTCGATGGTGTTCTGGCTGATTACAGCCCGGAACAGGTTCAGGACCGCATGGGCGGACCCAACCATGACGTCTCACCCGCATTGATCCGCAAAGTGGCGGGCATGTTCGCGGACGCCACCCGCAAACGCCTGGCGCGGGGCAAGGGCAAGCATGACGGCGGCGGCTATGGCGGCGTCATCATCATGTGGGGCATCGGCTATAACCAACAC
>ENA-OREN01005664-OREN01005664.1-marine-metagenome-genome-assembly--contig:-NODE-5664-length-10280-cov-8.789180_pt1 | contig 10280 bp, 19 predicted proteins | sample MGYA00248624_ERZ508555 | MGnify/ENA primary metagenome ERZ508555 (study PRJEB26222, sample SAMN06267773) | marine metagenome | isolation source: Saanich Inlet, British Columbia, Canada | place...
CTTGCTCTCTCCATTTCTGTTCTTCCACGAAATATTTCTACATCTTTGGAAAGATTTACAATAAATCTTGCATATGTGTCCCTGTGGTCGTATAGTAATCCTAATGATTTTGTAGGTTTTACTGCGTGTTTGTTTAAATCTGCAAAAATTTGTTGACTGCGTTTTAATCCTTTATCTAAGAAAAACACTACAGAGACTTTTTCATTTTGAAATTCTTTATGTTTAGAGTAAACTTCTTTGATTGCAGCACATCTGTGTTGTCCGTCATTGATTAGTAGTGGTGAATTCATTGATATGATCAAAGTTCCAGTTCTTCCAAGTTCTCCTAGTCCGGGAGTTGGATGAAAAGTCATCTTGCCGCCAACTGAAAGGGTAATAGATGAGAAAACATAGTTGTCAGGATTTTGAATAATATAATTTGCAAGTGTTGGTACTCGAGAACTGCGTACAATTCTTTGTGCTCTTTGGTCTGCACCTAAAGTTGGGTCATCGAATTTGAAATGCTCTGCTATTGTTTTGAAGGATACCATTGCAGAGTAGAATTCTTTTTTTGCCTGAACTCCACGTACAGCATCAAATGTCATTGTGCCTGTTTCAGCATCAGTTTCACTAGTAAGGGAACGCCCCATAATGAAATATTTTTGTATGTAAGTTATAACCGTTTTGTGTGTAGGTTATAATATCATATTATTTTCAGTTCTTTTAGGATTTTTTCAAGTTTTGGTTTAACATTTGCTGGACATGGGAATTTGTAATCACCTTTTCTTGATGGAGAACGTCTAGTGGTTTTACCATGATCACTTTTGACATGAGCAATCCAAGAATTTTTGAGAGTCAAGCCATATTTTTTCTTGTATGCCTCTTTAATCTCTACATACCCCATAAAATAATTAGAATATCAGTTTTAAAAAAACTTTGATTTCATCTAGATTCTCGTGATTTACACCAATCATCATATCTGTTATATGCTACTCTCCTTAGGGTCTTTCTAGTTATTGCATCCATACATTGGGTTTGGACGAAAATTTTACTTGGGTCTCGAATGTTTTTGGTAACATCTTCAATTGAATTGTAATATTCTACTACTATCATCTGAGAATCATCAGTTAAAAAAATAGAATTACCTGGGTTAAATTCTGATTTACTGGGTTCTTGTATTTTATCATCTTTATGGGCAGATCTAATTACACCTACTCCATCGTTATTATTTTTTATAATTTCATATAATTTTTCAACATAAATATCAAGTACATCTAAATCTGTATTTGTTCGATTTGGAATTTTTTCACTCATAATTTAGTTTTCCCACACTGTTATTAAAAAACATCTTTAAAAATTTGTTTGAAGAAAAATCATCTTTCAAATTTTATTTTCAGATCCTACTATATAATCAACCCCAATAAAATTAATCATCAAATATTCAATTTGTCCTCCCACAAACAACAATACTAAAACGATAATTACCTCAATTATTACAGGTCGAATCATTAGTTGTAAATTTATTTTTGAATTAATGTGTCTTAAAATCATTCCACTACGGGAAATTGCAATCCCATATGAAATCAATTCTAATATTCCAAAAGGAGTAACTAGCAGTAATGCCAATACAGGAAAATCTTGTAATTCAGGATAGATGGTTTTCATGGCAGTAATAACAACCCCCGTCTCAAATCCAGAAATTCCACCAAAAATAACACCAAATCCAGGTACAAACATCACTAATGCCAGCAGTAGATTATGAGTTGTTATACTTAATGCATCAATGTCTATAACTTGAAATTCAAATTCATCAAAAAGTAATTGAGCATCAATAACAGACATTGTAATTTCTGAACCAAAATAATATGATCCAGAAAACACAATCATCCCAATAAGAAAATAACATAATCGAATTTTTGAAGGCATTTGAAAAATTTGTGTCATTTTTAATTTCTTTAAATTATTTTCCATATGATTCTCCTTTTTGATTTTTCAAAAAATTCTGAAATAGAACAGTAATTTTTTTAATAAATCTAAAATTATGACTAATAGATATACGATTAATCTTTGTATAATTTCTAAAAAATACCATCATCAATAAAATTTCTAAATTTTCAACAAATGCTACTGTGTAAAAATGCAACAACCAACCATCAAACACCTCGTCAATTATTGCAGTTGCTGCAGAATATTTTGGAAACTCTAGTACAAATGCAAGAAATGACAACAATATGCCTAAGAGTATCTGTTCAAGAGTAATTTCTTGGACTTGTTCCATTACAAACCCATAGTCTGAAATTTGTGTCTCTTGTGTAATTAACTCATCTTTGAGATGAGAATAATGTGAATTGCCCATCTCAATTGAAAATGACGATAAACCAAAAAACATCAAAAGAAAAACAGTATAGCATAAGGCAATTTTTCCAATCTTTCCACTATGAAAGACACTCATTTGTCGTTTGAATATTTGGCCAAAAAATCCCAGTTTATTTTTGACTGAAAGTACTAAAATTAGAACAGATACTGCAGAAATTAATCCAAATGAGCTTATCCAGCTATCAGATATGTATGTTACAAAGATGAATCGTACTGGTAAAAATAAAGCAGTAAATGCACCATAAACAATTAGAGCCTCACGAATATTTTGAAAATTCATTTTTTTCTCCCAAAGTATACTAGCATTACAAAGTATGCCATCAAAGAGGTAAAGTTTAGTAATAATTCAGGACCCAGACCGTTTTCCAAGTACCAATCAGTAAAACCAACCTCAATTATGGCATTAATTCCGTGTCCTGTTGCAAAAGTCAAACTTGCAATAACTGCCCATCTATGATTTTTCATCCAAGTATATTTTGCAAATGGGACAAGTGCAATGATTGTTGCAAAAAATCCCCCAAAAAAGTAAAACAATTCAGAATTGCTAATGGTTCCAAGACAGACAAGAGATGCGTTATCAACTCCCATATGGATTTGAAAATAATTTCCTTCAGATACACAAATTATTGCATGACCAATTTCATGAGCATAACTCATTGGTAATATACAGACAATCAAAACAATTGTTGCATTTCTAACTAGTTTAAAATCTAGTTTTTGATTTGATTTGTATTTTGATAGGAAACTAGTCATTATTTCCCCCTTTTTGTAATTTGTAAAAAAACAGTGCACCAATGTAAATGGCAGAGCCTATCAAAAAACCCACATGAAAGTCAGGATTAATTAAAAAATTATTCATCTGTTTCCTCCTTTTTTGATTCAGTAAATCCAAACATATTATTTAGAAATTCATCATTGACGCTTTGGGAATTTCCCCATGGATTAGTGAAAAAATCATTTTGCTTTGGTTGTTTTTTCTTTTGTTTGCCTGCACCGCACTTCCAAGAACAATTACAGTGATGATAACAGTTACAGTTGTGCATATGGTTTTGATATTCTTCTTCAAAGTATTCTTCAGATGGTTCTGAACGTTTTTGATTTGCCTGGTTTTTCTTTTGAAATTCTAAATACTGAAACCATAATTTTTGTAATCCTCGTCCTATCTCTTTTAATTGATTAATCCAGACTGATTTGGTTGATTTTTGTGCCTGTTTTTGTCGTTTTTGTCTAGTTTTTGTCTGAGAAATTTCAAAATTTTGATCATATTGTTTTCGTTTTGCAGAATCTGAGAGAATAAAATATGCCTCATTAATTTTCACCATCATCTCCTGAGCTAATGATGATGAAATTTTATCAGGGTGAAATCTTAATGACAGTTCTCTGTACTGAACTTTGATTTCATCTAATGTTGCATCTTTTGAAATCCCCAAGATTTCATAGTAATTAGGAATCAATTGTCTTTACTCCTGGAATTTTTGAGGCATATTGTTTTGCTTGGTTTTTTTCATCAGCATTTAGAGTTTCAAATAATATATTTGCATCATCAAATGCTTGTTCAAGTTCAGAAGATTCTTTAGTTGTTGCAGGTTTTGCTTTTCTTTTTTCATTTAATTCTTTGATTTGATCTAATCGCTCAATTATTTTTTGTAGAGTATTGCTTGATTGAATATGTATATCAGATAGAGTTTTGAACTGATTACAAGATTCTGCAAGATTAACATTTTCATTCAATTGGATGTAAGGGTGTTTGGAATTCCAATCAAATATTGTTGAAAAATATTCTAAATTAGCACCACATACATTTTTGTGTACACATTGATCACATGTAATAGTCATTTAGAACCAGCCTCCATTATTAGTTCCAAACATATCTTCAGGATCATAGTCTGTTTTTTTGGATTTTTTCTTTTTCTTTGGAGGTACTATTCCACCAAACCCAAAAAAAGATGTATTGTAACGTCTTACTTCATAGTTTTTTGGATTTTTTTTCCTTGTTTTTTTCTGTAATTTTGATAACGGAGCATCGTTGCTTTTGACTTCAACTTTGACTTTGTGTGTTTTTCCACTCTTCCAATCGTATCTTTTTTCCTCAAAGTCATGTCCTCGACCTGTTCTAGTATAGTCGACTCCATACAAATCAGCTTCTGCACGATACATGTCTTCTGCGCTTTGTCCGTTTACTCTATTTTGACGCAATGTCTCACGTTTTTGGTCTTTTTTTGAACGCTTGAAAAAATCAAACATTAACAGACATCCCCCATACTAATTTCTTGAATTGAGGAAATACACGATGTGTTATTACAAGTCATTTGTCCATCTATTTTTTTTTTGATTTGACACACTACACATCGTAGTGGATTAATTCCAGTACAACAGAGATCTTGTATTCCAAGATTGTTTGGATGAGTAATCAATTAGTCATACCACTCTACTTCCTGGTCTTTTGGAAGAGATTCAAACTCGCTATTATGACAAATACCACAACAAGTAACGCGGCTAAAACATGTATTTTTACACATAGTGCATCGTTTCAATTTATTATCTCCTGTTGTAACGGATCTTCAAAAACATCCTCCTGCGTTTTGTTCTTTGAATCTAAAATCAATTCTTCCACCTCTTTTCTAGAACAATACTTTGTGAAGTTCTAGAAATTGAAAAAGGGATTTTTTTCTTTAAGATGTTCTGATATAGAACGGGACAGTAATGGACTCCAGCATCCACTAAATGAGGAATACAGTTTCCGTTGTTTCCACGAATTTTGTCATGAAAATGTATCTCAATTTCACATCCTCTACACTCTTGCGATTCAGTCCAATCTATCAAGTCGCATTTGTGCGGGTTTCCAGATTTGGGATCCAGTGCAATTTGATTGCCGCTAAACTGTGAAACAATATTTGAATCAAAAGATATTGGTTGTTTGCACCATTTGCATTGTTTCAATTTGATCTCTCCTTTTGTAATGTGTCTTCAAAAATTTGACAGTATTTTCCTTTAGTTTTGTCCCATCTTATCCAGTTAGGTAAGTTGGAATTTTCTACAAATGTTACTTGTGTTGTTTTATTCATAATAATATGATGTATTTTTGAATTAAAACAAACTAGTATACAGTGTACTAGTGTTAAATAATTAGTTCGAACATCATACATACATGTCTGATCAATTAAATGATGAAAGTATTCATCACACAATAATTGATCATTATGAATTATTTATCAAAACACGAGATTATCTATTAACACTTTTGGTCATAGGAAGTATCTTGCTAATTGCAGGGGTAGTCGGATACCAGTTTACTATGGATGTATCAAAGGATATGCTAAATATAATTAATGAAACAGAAATCATAAAGATTTCATTTATGAATATTGTGGAACAAAGTGTAAAACTCGGATTCATTGGTATTACATCAGCAAGTTTGTCCATGGTGATAGGATCTATAATAATAGTATATTCCTCAGGAGTGTTCTACATCACAATAATACAAGGAAAAAAGAAAAAACAAGAAATAATTGATTCACATCATGAATTAATTCGAAGAAGTTATTTTCTAAATTTTGAGTTAGTTGGATTTGAAGGAAAAACACGGCTGGATAAAATTTTTAATCATGCTGCAATGGTTTTCCCCGAATTAAAAAAAACTAAAACTTACAAAAGATTTCTTAAAGGAAAATCAGTTCCAAAGATGAAAGACAGAAGAATAAGAAATAAAATTAACAAAACATGGTTTGATTATGATTTAGCAATCAAAACCATATCTGGTGTTTTTGTTTTCAAAACTAAGGAAACAATAAATTTTTTAGAATTAAAAAAAATCATTGATGATGTTAATAGTAAACAATTTGTTCAAAAATTCTTTAATGAACCCGTAATAAGAGTAATTTGTGTGGCAAAATCCTTTGATGAATCAATAAAAAATGAAACATTTGAAAAAGAATTTCTAGAAATTTCAAAAAAAGGAGATTACAAAGTAGATTTAATTGAAGAGAATGAAAATAGTTATTCTGTTATTTGGATTGATTAGTGTTTATGCGCATTAGATTTCTTAAATCTTGTTTTAAACATTCTTCTTTTATTTTTTTAAATTTCTTTTTACCTTCATCTGTAATTTTGTAATAATTTATTCCACGTTTTATTTCTAAATGGGTTTCTTTTTCTTGTTTTTGTTTAATTTCATCCAAATTTTTAAAAGAATTCAAATAATTGATTTTTACTAAATCATTCAAATCTTCTTTGAGATTATCTGTATTTGTGCGCAAAGATGATGCAAGGTCTTCTAAATAATGCCATAAACCATCTTCCAAAATATAGAGTAAATTGATTCTACGTTCAGTTTTTGTTGTTAGAGTTCTCAATCATAATGATCGTATTTTCTTAATAAATTAGTTTTTGGGTGTAGGGTGATACAAAAATAATTGATTTTATAGAATTCTAAACAAGTAAAAATAAAACAGTAGTTATGATAAACACCAAAATTATTACCATTCCCCTTTTAGTAATACGAGATATATCAAACATGAAATAAAAAATTGAAAACTATGATTAAAGTTTTGAGATTTTTTTAATATCTTCTTTATCCAAAACTAGGGTCATTTTAGCAGCATCAGGATGTTTTACATTCTCTCCTTTATGGAAGAATTTAATGGTGATTTTACTACCTGTCTTTGTTGCCTCAAATGGATATCCACCTATTGTATCTCGCATGGTTTGGATAAATTATTAATTGCATATAGAGTTATTGAAAAACCTATTCTAGGGATTTTTTTTGTCAAATTTCATTTTCACTCAATTGGTTTTAATAAAAATTCATAGACTCGTCTATTGCGTCCGTTTTCATCTGGTTGAGTAGTTGAAATTACTTTTTCTAATTTTACCAATCCTACGTAGTGATTTGTTGTCTCACTTCATGTTGTCTAAAAAAGTGAATATCTCTATCATTGACATTTGAATTTGCCAATCTACCATTTATGCCCTCCAATGTTTGATTGCCTTTTTTACCCTTACCTGTATAATGATACAATCCTTCATCCTCATCATATCTGTCTTGATATGGATTATTTTCAGGTGCGTTAGGTTTGTGTGCACTCATAAAAAGAACCATGAAATTCCCATTTTCTTTATAATTAATTCATGTCATGAGTCCCAGTCCTAATGCTGAACGGACATTTTTTTGTAAATAATATTCTCCTTTTTCACATGGAAAATCATCGTTATTTTCTAATTCACATTCACCCTTCTGTTATTGTTTGACACATGTTCTGTTAATGCCCTCTTTGATGAACAGTTAGTCATATTGTTAAATCAAATATTGCAAACTTAAGCGTGTTGAATTATGCTCTATTTCCTTTGTTTTTCTTTTTCCATATTTACTGCAAAATGACCTGCTAGAAACCTACCTCCAATTATCAAAAAAATAGCAAAAACTATTCCAAAAATATCCAAAAAGATCAATTGAACAATCAAAATCAAAACTCCTAATCCACATATTGTCAAACCAAACAAAGCCCCCTTTGATGAGGGTGTTTGTTTTGGATACCAATGATATCCAAAATTATCATAATTTTTGTTACCACTTACTTTTACTGTCTTTGATTCTTTGGGTTTTTGTAATTCTTTAATTTCTTTTGAATGGTCTATGTCTTTGAATTTATCAATAATGTCATCTTTATCTTCGATCACGAATTATCTTCAAGAATTATGAATTTAATAGTTTTAACATGAAAAATAAAAAATGCATCAATCAAATGTTGCCACGCATAAAAAATGTCATTTCTCCTTCCTGAGTATGTCAGAAATGTGTCATACTTTTGTCATAAATGGATAAATTTTACGACTAAAATGACATGACAATGACAAAAACCCTATAGTGTTTCTGTCACATTACAACTGTCATTTCAAATTTTTTTTAAACATAAAAAAAGATTAAGATATGATCATGTCCAATCTTACACCTGTAACACGTATGTGGGAATTGGTAATGATCATATGTTACTATATTTTATGATAACAAAATTTTTTCTAAATTCAATTTACACTCTTTACGTCACGTCAAAAGACAGTATAGGAAACTGCCGTACTGACGTAGATTTAGGCACAAAAATTACTTATTTACGTCACAATTCACGTCAATACCACGTCCAATTTAGTCACGAAATTAGACATGATTTCAATCACAAAATTATTACTATTGGTTTCATTTTAAAACAGACTTCATGTCCTGGTATACTTCTTTAGTGATCTCCCCTTTGACAAAACGTTTTTTGAGAATTGTTAGAGGATCATCATCATTATCTGTAGATGAACTCTTTTTTTCTTTAATTTTATCATATATAATTTTCAACAAATCTTCTGCATCCTTTTTAGGAATAGCATCAATATAACCATCAAAAAGACTGCCCGGAACATTAATGTCAATTGCAGAACTAAATATTCCTTTTTCTAATTTAACATCTACAATCTTTTCATAAGGATATATCTCAATATTTTGACGTAATCCTAAAGCAGAAGGGTTTCTTATGATTATTTTTTTAGTTGTAGCAAATACTGTGTCTGGAGTAATTAACGAACTACCCGGTTTTAATGGATTTTTTGTTTGGCGTATAACTATGAGGACTTGTTCATCACCATCTATCCTTTCTGCAATTTGCATAATCTCATCAATTTTTTTCTCATCCCAAATATCTGGAAAATTTCTTTCGGGAGTTATGTTACTCATGAATTTTTTACAAGTATTTTGAACTTAAGCGTATTGGAGTTTGTTTTTTAGAAACAACACACATGTGCGAATTGGTAATGATCATGTCTTACTATCTTTAATGATGGCAAATTTTTTTTATAAAAACAAACTTTACTCATTATACCATACCCAAAAGGACTATAGGGAATTGGAAAGTATGGTATGTTTTACGACTAGAAACATACTCGATATACCCTATTCCATACCCAAATTTAGGCATAAAATTGAATAAATTATATTGTTTATCTAAAAATATTTTTCATGGGAAAATCACTTTGGTGTACACTTTGGATTCATGAAATGTGTCCTAACGGTTGTGTGTGTTCTTGTCATGACACCAAATTAACAGGGACATATTCGAAACAGTAGTTGATTTCAGACCCAATAATTTAACACAAATTATATGATTTTTACGCATGAAATTTATTTTGTATCCTACAAAAAACTTGTCAACTTATTGTTCATTCTTTGTTTATTGATTTTTGATGCCTGATTTTAGAAATTCTATCGTACATTCTGCTAATTCTTTATCTGTGTGTTTCTTTATTTCATGTTTACAATTGGGACAAGATCCTACTTCCTCCTCGACAAATTCATCTCCTACTTGTTTCATACAACATTCCATTAATTCTGATGTTGAGTGTGATTCCATTGCAAGTTTACATGTTGGACATTCTGTCATACTACTACCGTCATACTGTGACATTAATAAAACATATTTAATTTTTAAAAAATATGACTAATAACATATCTGATAAATTTCAAATTCCTTTGAAGTGCATTTGTAATAATGATGTAATCTTTGAGATAATCGATGATGTTGAATGTGATTGGGGATCTCATTCTATTATACAATGTCCAAATTGTGAAGAACTCTTTTCAGTAGACAAAAAATGTCCTGCATTTCAAAATATTAATCTGTTATTAAAGTTCAATCTAGAATTATTTACTAAACAAGAACAAATTGATTATTCTATTGACTCTCATCCGTTACGTTGATCAATAAATATTATATTTTTAAAAATCAACAAATAATAATATTAAACCCACAGCTAATGCTACAACTGATATTCCCATTGTAACATAAAATTTAGTATTCATAACATTCACTTAATTTAATTTTTTGGTGTTTTTTTCCAAATCTGAATTTGACCTCCATACACTTCATCTTCATATACTAATGCTGGAATTT
>ENA-OREN01005665-OREN01005665.1-marine-metagenome-genome-assembly--contig:-NODE-5665-length-10276-cov-14.070595_pt1 | contig 10276 bp, 9 predicted proteins | sample MGYA00248624_ERZ508555 | MGnify/ENA primary metagenome ERZ508555 (study PRJEB26222, sample SAMN06267773) | marine metagenome | isolation source: Saanich Inlet, British Columbia, Canada | place...
GGTACACCTTCAGCAAATTCTGAAAAACTTGTAACACTCAATATTGATGGAGTTGATGTAACTGTTCCTGAAGGAACTTCTTTGATGCGAGCAGCTTCAGTTGCTGGATTTAGTGTACCTAAATTATGTGCAACAGACAGTCTGGAGCCATTTGGTTCATGTCGTCTTTGTTTAGTAGAAATTGAAGGTAAAAGAGGATATCCTGCATCTTGTACCACGCCAGCTGCAGATGGATTAGTCGTTTCCACACAATCACCTAAATTAGCTGAATTAAGAAAAGGTGTTATGGAATTATATATTTCGGATCACCCTCTTGATTGCTTAACATGTTCAACAAATGGCGACTGTGAACTACAAGATATGGCAGGAGCAGTAGGCCTAAGAGATGTTCGTTACGGCTACGAAGGCGAAAATCACCTTGACTCTAAAAAAGATGAATCAAATCCATATTTCACTTTTGATCCCTCAAAATGCATTGTGTGTTCTAGATGTGTAAGAGCATGTGAAGAAACACAAGGTACATTTGCTTTAACAATAGACGGAAGAGGCTTCGAATCAAAGGTTTCAGCTGGAAATAAAGACTTTAAAGATTCAGAATGTGTTTCATGTGGCGCATGCGTTCAAGCCTGCCCCACAGCTACATTAATTGAAAAAAGCATTGAAGAGCATGGTACACCAGAAAGAAAAGTTAAAACTACTTGCGCATATTGTGGCGTAGGTTGCTCCTTTAATGCTGAGTTGCAAGGAGATAAGGTCGTCAGGATGACACCCAATAAAGACGGTGGAGCTAATCACGGGCATTCTTGTGTTAAAGGCAGATTTGCATGGGGTTATACAACACATAAGGACAGAATTACTTCTCCAATGATAAGAAAAAGCATCAAAGATCCTTGGCAAAAAGTATCATGGGAAGAGGCAATTAAATATGCCGCATCAGAGATAAAAAGAATACAAAAGAAATATGGTTCTAATTCTGTCGGTGCTATTTCATCTTCACGGTGTACGAATGAAGAAGTTTATTTAATGCAAAAGATTGTAAGAGCAGGGTTTGGCAATAATAATATAGACACTTGCGCACGAGTTTGCCACTCACCAACTGGTTATGGGCTCAAAAAAACTATTGGTGAATCAGCGGGAACCCAGAATTTCGATTCAGTGATGAAGTCAGATGTGATTATGATTGTTGGTGCAAATCCAACTGATGGTCATCCAGTATTTGCCTCACAGATGAAAAGAAGATTAAGAGAAGGCGCTAAATTAATTATTATTGATCCCAGAGAAATAGATTTAGTTGATAATACACCGCATATTAAAGCTGATTATCACCTTAAACTTCAACCAAGTACTAATGTTGCAACAATTAACTCAATTGCTCATGTGATTGTCGAAGAAGGATTAAGTGATCAAAGCTTTGTAAGAGAGCGCTGTGAGGACGAATCATTCAAAATTTGGTTAAAGTTCATTAAAGACCCAAAAAATTCTCCAGAATCAATGGAATCAGAGACAGGTATTCCAGCGGATTTACTTAGAAAAGCAGCTAGATTATTTGCAAATGAAAAAAATGGATCTATTTACTATGGATTAGGTGTAACAGAGCATAGTCAAGGCTCTACTATGGTTATGGGTATTGCAAATTTAGCAATGATCACTGGTAATGTTGGGAGAGAGGGTGTTGGTATTAACCCACTAAGGGGACAAAATAATGTTCAGGGTGCATGTGATATGGGTTCATTCCCCCATGAACTTCCTGGGTATAGGCATGTTTCAGATTTGGCTACTCGAGCTTTATTTGAGTCAGCATGGAATGCAAAAATTTATGATGAACCTGGGCTTAGAATACCAAATATGCTTGATGAAGCAATTTCAGGTAAATTTAAATCACTCTACTGTGAGGGAGAGGATATAGCTCAGTCAGATCCAGATACACAACATGTGACTCATGCACTTGAATCTATGGAATGTGTCATCGTCCAGGATTTGTTTTTAAATGAAACAGCTATGTATGCACATGTATTCTTACCTGGATCTTCATTTCTAGAAAAAAATGGTACCTTTACAAATGCAGAAAGAAGGATTTCAAGAGTGAGAAAAGTAATGGCGCCAAAAAATGGGTATGAGGACTGGCAGATCACTCAAATGTTATCTAATGCATTGGGATACCCAATGAATTATAAACACGCTAGTGAAATTATGGATGAAGTTGCTCAACTAACCCCAACGTTTAAGGGGGTAAGTTATGAAAAATTAGACAAGCTTGAGAGTATTCAATGGCCATGTAATGATGAGTATCCAGAAGGAACACCCACTATGCATGTAGATGAATTTGTTAGAGGCAAAGGTAAATTCTTTATAACAGAGTATGTGCCAACATCTGAAAAAGTGAATGGTAAGTTTCCTTTAATAATGACAACTGGAAGAATACTAGCGCACTACAATGTTGGTGCCCAAACAAGAAGAACAAAAAATACCGAGTGGCATGATGAAGATTTAATTGAAATTCATCCTCATGATGCAGAAGAAAGAGGGATAAATGAGCATGATTGGGTAGGAATAAATAGTAGATCGGGTAACACCGTCCTTCGAGCAAAAATAACTAGCAGAGTTCAGCCGGGCGTCGTATATACGACTTTCCATCACCCTGTTTCAGGAGCAAATGTTATCACAACAGATAACTCAGATTGGGCTACAAATTGCCCGGAATTTAAAGTTACTGCGGTTCAGGTAACTAAAGTAACGCAACCATCAAACTGGCAATCAAAATATCAAAAATTTAGTGAAGAGCAAATTGAATTTGTAAAAAATGGTGAGGAAAAAGTAAATTAAATCAAAGTGGCTAAAGAAAAATTAATTCAGACAAGCCGCTCCTGCAAAGAAACATTAATTAAAAAAAATAATAATCCTGAGGAATTAATTAAAGAGATATTAGCTGAAGAAACTCCTGTAGCTATTACTTATAATGGAGTTTCTCACGTAGTAATGATGGCAAGCCCATGCGATTTGGAAGACTTTGCAAGAGGTTTTTCAATAACTGAAGGTATTGTAAAAAGTTTTTCAGAAATTTATTCAATTGAGGTTTTAAAAAAAGACAATGGTATTGAAATTAATGTAGAAATATCAACTGAAAAATTTTCTCGTTTAAAAGAAATAAGAAGGAATTTAACAGGAAGAACAGGTTGTGGATTGTGTGGAGCCGAATCTCTTGATCAAGTGCTTAAAATTCCTGAGAGTATAAAAATTAAATCAAAATTTTCTTCAAATAGTATATTAAAGGCATTAAAGAACTTTTCTAACCAACAAAAAATACAAAAAAAAACCGGAGCGACTCATGCTTGCGCACTATTTAATTCTAAAGGCGACTTGATTATCATAAAAGAAGATGTAGGAAGACACAATGCGCTTGATAAATTAATTGGAGCTACCTTTAATTCAAAATTCTTAAAGGGTTGTTTTGTAATTACCTCAAGTAGAGCAAGTTATGAAATGGTCCAAAAACTTGCATATCTTAATCTCAAGTTATTGGTAGCTATTTCTGCCCCAACCGCTCTAGCTTTAAGACTAGCAGATCAACTTGAAATGACCTTAATAGGGTTTGCTCGTAATAATCGATACAATTGTTATACGCATTCTAAGCAAATAATCGGGTAAAATTACGTTATGGAAACAAAAAATCTCATCAGAATGGCGAACGACATCGGTAGTTTTTTTATAAGTTATCCAGATAAAGAACAAGCAAAAAAAGATACAGCAAGGCATATTCAAAAGTTTTGGGGCCGTGATATGAGAAAACAAATAAAAGAATACGTTAGCGATACACCAGAAAAAAATAGCCAATTAAATCCCTTTGTTTTTAATGCAATTAGTAAATACCTAAACGATTAAAAAACACTATTTTGTGAGTAAGATGTAGTATATTTTATCTCGATCAATCCTTTTTCCTGACCATATTTGATTCCATGACTCATACTCAGAAGGCATCTTGGACTCATTATTAAGAGATAACAAAATCATTCTACACTGAATGTCTTTATTTGAATCAAATGCTTTAATACCTGAATAATAATGAAGTAAATTTGTTTCATTAGGGCTGAAGTTATATGTGTATAAACAACTAGAGCTTTGGGATAATTGTTGTTTTACATCTTGAAAAACAGGCGCATAACTTTTTCTATTATCAATAAGAGGGCTCGCAAGCATAATAAATGTTACCCATACCATAGTGATGCCAATTGCCCAATTCGATATTGCTGATCGATTTGAGATCTTTAGGTTAAAGATGATGTAAAGCCATAAACCACTTATTAAAAATGCAAAAATAAAACTTAAGAATTCAAATTTAACTTCAAAGTTTCCAGATAGAAAGTAAATTCGATCATAAATTATCTCAGGAAAACCTGTTATAGCTGCAAACCAAAAAAACCAAATAATAAAACCAAAAAAACCAAAAATTAATATACCAAACCAATTGAGCGCGCTTGCTGAACTTCTTCTAAGTAAATCAATACCACCTGCAGCAGCAACTGAAAACGGCAAAAGTATTGGCATTAGATTTATTTGATCTATTTTAGCGTTAAGAGAAAGCGTTAATAAGATTGATATTGAGAAAAATAAAGGTAAATGAATTTTTTTAAGTTGAAATATACTCCAAAAGTTCTTAATTAAAACGAAGATAAAAAGTGGAAGAGCAGGCCAAGTAAACCACAACATATTCTTAATATAAAAAAAGAATTCTTCACCATTTGGCGCATTTACATTATTTAACCATGAAAAAAAAATTTTTGGATTAGAGTTGTATAAAAGATATATCCATGGACTAATAATAATTAAAGCTATCAATGATGAAATAAAACAAAACAGATAGTAACGCTTATTTCTCCATTGTTTTATAAACAACATACTTAGCGCAGTTAAAAAAATACTTAGAAGGGATAAAATTCCATTCGATAAGAAGATTATTGATATACCAAAACCTAGTACTAGACTAGCCCTAAAAGGCCTTCGATTGTAAAGCGCAAAACCATAAAGTGCTAAAGCGAAACCTAATAGCGCTGCAACTTCTGGGCGAATGCTATGAACATTGAAAATAAGTCCAATTGAGGCAATAAATATTAAACCTGCTTGTCTACCAAAACCAGTTCCCCATAACTCTCTTGTCATTAGACCTATACTTACAAGAGTTAAACTTATCCATACAAAATTTGATAATCTAATTGCATCATGAGGTGCAAGTATTGATGAAAAAATTTTAACAAAGGTAGCTCCTATAAAAGGATACAAGGGTGGGTTGTTAATTGAATCTTGACTAGCGGCTAACGGAGCTATTATAGAATTATTTGAAACAATATCCATTACCATGCTTACATTTTCTGATTCTGCAGGGATCCAAGGTGAGTTTCCAACCAGACCAGTGAAAATCCAAATAATTGCCAATAAAAGAAATAAATGAATTTTTGTTTTTTCACCAAGTGTTGAGCGAGGCGATGACATATTTCCTTGCCAATCATGATTTAATTCAAATTTCATATTTGTAAATTATGACATAAAAAAAAAGGCAGATAACTGCCTTTTTTTAAATCGAATTAAAAAAAACTACATTCCATATTTTTGTTTAAATTTTTCTACACGGCCTGCAGTATCTAATATTTTTTGCTTACCAGTGTAAAAAGGGTGGCATTTAGAGCAAACTTCAATATTTGTATCTTTTGCCATGGTTGATTTAGTTTTAAACGTATTACCACAACTACAAGTTACATTTATTTCAGGATAATTTGGGTGTAAATCTTTTTTCATAATTTTGTTTATTACGCTTTGTCTTAAATAGTCATCATATTTTATAGAAAGTTTAATAAAAATCAATATTTAATTGATTCCTTAACTTCTGCGCATACTGTCAAAAAAATCCGAGTTATTTTTTGTTGACCGAACTTTATCTAGTAGGAATTCCATCGCCTCAAGGTCGTCCATAGGGTAAAGTAATTTTCTTAAAACCCATATTTTTTGCAGAACGTCAGAAGGAATAAGCAGCTCTTCTCTTCGGGTACTTGACTTGTTCACATTGATAGCAGGATAAATTCTTTTTTCAGCCATTTTTCTTTCCAGGTGAATTTCCATATTACCTGTACCTTTAAATTCTTCATAAATCACATCATCCATTCTTGAACCAGTCTCAACAAGAGCAGTGGCAAGAATTGTTAGCGAACCACCTTCTTCTACGTTTCGTGCTGCACCAAAGAAACGTTTCGGTCTTTGAAGCGCATTTGCATCAACACCACCAGTTAATACTTTTCCAGATGACGGAATAACTGTGTTGTAAGCTCTAGCAAGTCTTGTAATTGAATCTAATAGAATAACAACATCTTTTTTATGCTCAACTAATCTTTTAGCTTTTTCTAGAACCATATCTGCTACTTGAACATGTCTTGTAGCTGGCTCATCAAAAGTAGAGGCTACTACCTCACCTTTTACAGACCTAGACATTTCTGTAACTTCTTCTGGCCTTTCATCTATTAGTAAGACAATAAGGGAAACGTCGGAATGATTAGCTGTTATTGCATGAGCAATATTCTGTAACATGACTGTTTTACCGCTTTTAGGACTTGCTACGATTAATCCCCTTTGGCCTTTTCCAATAGGTGCAACCATATCAATCACTCTACTTGTATTATTCTCCTCGACATTAGAATCTCTTTCTAAAGTGAGAGGTTTTGTTGGATGGATAGGTGTAAGGTTTTCAAACAGAATCTTATTTTTTGTATTTTCAGGCGCGTCATTATTTACCTTATCAACCTTGACAAGCGCAAAGTAACGTTCGCTATCTTTTGGCGTCCTAATTTCACCAGCAATCGTATCTCCAGTATGTAGATTAAATCTTCGAATTTGTGAAGGTGAAACGTATATATCTGCTGGACCTGCAAGATATGAAGAATCGGAAGATCTTAAAAAGCCAAATCCGTCTTGCAATACCTCTAAAGTGCCATCACCGATTAACTTATCCCCATTTTTAGCTTTATTCTTAAGTATCGCAAAAATTAAGTCTTGCTTACGCATTCTTCCCGCATTTTCAATTTTGTCAGAATTTGCTAAGTCAACTAGTTCAGTTACAGGTAGGTGTTTTAGATCAGATAAATGCATATTTTTTTAGATTGTACTGTCAATAAAAGCTGTTAGTTGTGATTTAGACAGAACCCCTTTTTTATCAGCTTCAAAGTTACCATCTTTAAAAATGATTAGAGTAGGTATGGCTCGAACTGCAAACTGGGCAGCAATCTTTTGATTCTCATCTATATTTATTTTTGCAACAATTAACTTCCCTTCATAATCTTTTGAAATATCATCTAGTATCGGTGCAATTGCTTTACAGGGACCACACCACTCAGCCCAAAAATCGACTAAAACAGGTATTTTTGATTGAAGAACTTTTTCTTCAAATTGGTCATCTGTGACGTGAATGATATTGCTCATAAATATTGAATTTTGTTACTAAGGTTTGATTTAAATATTAAGAGTTGTTTCTCAGAATAGTTTAATGATAATTGAAACTATAAGGTTTATCAATAACTAATTTATTTCCTCGTTATCACTGTTTTTTACAGCGTTTGATTTGTAGGAGCTATCAATTTCAAATAAAGGAACAACTTTTTTTACACCCCTTGATGATTGTGCAATTGATATAGCTTTATCTGCTTCTTGTTGGTTTAAAATACCCATTAAGTATACAGCTCCTTTCTCAGTGAATACTTTCAAATGAATAATTGAAAGGGGAGTTTGGTCTTTTTCATCTTCAGCAAATACTCTCGATACAACATTACTTGTGGTGGCGATATCATTTGCAATTCCTCTCACTGTATTTTCAGGGCCTACGGTCATATAGTTATCAACTTTTTTTACACTCTCCATATCGGTAACTATGCTAGATATTTTATCTATAATTTCTTGATTTGGCGATTGCCCAGTAATAAGTACTAACTGATTGTAACTAACAAAATTTGCCCTAAATTCACCTTCGATATCTTGTGTTTTTAATACTGTCTGCCATTCCAGTTTTTCATCAGTAATTTGTGACTCAGTGGTTCTTCTATCTGAATATGAAGTTGGTCCGCCAAGAATTCCAACAGCACAACCAGATAAAAAAATTGTAATTGACAGAATTAAAGAGGTTAAAAAATAATTTGATTTGGAATACATAAAATAAATTATATACTTACTACACAAATTTTAAAAAAAATTATATTTAAATCTGTAAATATGAGTTCAACTCTTTATATTGTTGGGACACCAATTGGAAACCTAGATGATATTTCATCAAGAGCTCTTAAAATTTTAAATAGTGTTGATGTAATTGCCTGCGAAGACACAAGGCATTCTAAGCATTTACTATCTAAATTTTCTATAAACAAGAAACTTGTCTCCTTACATCAGCACAATGAAGAAAAAAAGGCCAGTTTGTTAATCAAAGAAATACAGAGCGGTAAAGCAATAGCCTATATTTCTGACGCAGGTACGCCAGGTATTAGTGATCCAGGAGCTTATTTAGTAAAAAAGGCTTTAGAATCTAAAATTAAAGTAGTACCAATACCAGGAGCCTCAGCAATTACTGCAGCATTTTCAGCTGCTGGTATAGTGGCAACTCAATTTAATTTCTACGGATTTTTACCAAATACTGACAGTAAAAGTAGAAAAGTTATTGAACAATTTCATAAGAGTCAATTTACCTCAGTTTTTTTTGTTTCACCTCATAGGATTCTTAAAACCTTAGAGTTGCTTGCAGAAATTTATGGTTCAATGCAGGAGATTTTTATTGGTCGAGAATTAACAAAGTTATTTGAAACTATTTATAAAGAAAATTTGAACGATTTATTAATAAAATTCAGAAAAGAAAAACATAACCTTAAGGGGGAGTTTGTGATTATTATAGAAGGTGTAGAGCAAGAACAAAAAAACTCAAGCAATATGGAGGCAGAAAATGCGCTAAGAATAATGCTTAATGAATTAAGTTTGAACCAGTCTGTAAAGCTTGTATCGCAGATTTTTAAAATGAAGAAAAATGAAATATATAACTTAGCTTTAGGAATAAAAAATAATGATAAATGAGTTAATTATTCCAAGACCTGATGATATGCACCTTCACCTCAGGGAAGGAAAGATGTTAAAGGTAGTAAGCCAACACTCCGCAAGCCAGTTTGGAAGAGCTATTATTATGCCCAACTTAAAAAACCCAGTTATAAATACTGAGTTAGCACACATATATTATGATGAAATTAAAAAACATACTAAAACTCATCAATTTGAACCCTTAATGACTATTTATTTCAATGAAGGACTCACTCTAGAAGAATTAAAAAAAATCAAAGCATCTTCAAAAATCATTGGCATTAAGCTTTATCCTAAAGGTGTTACAACAAACTCAAATGACGGCATAGATTCTTTCGAGTCAGGATATAACATTTTTGAAATGATGGAGGAATTGGATATCCCTCTACTAATTCATGGGGAGGTAAATGACAAAAGTGTAGATATGTTTGATCGAGAAAGAATATTCATTGAGAAGCATTTATCAAAAGCTCATAAGAAATTTCCAAAACTTAGAATAATACTAGAGCATATTTCAACAAAAGATTCTACTGAGTTTGTGAGAGATTCAAGCAATAAAATTGCAGCTACTATTACTCCCCAACACCTTCTTTATAATCGAAATGAATTATTTTTAGGAGGGTTAAGACCACATGCATTTTGTTTACCAGTATTGAAAAGAGAGGAACATAGAGTTGCAGTTTTAAATGCAGCGATATCTGGTAACCCAAAGTTCTTTCTAGGGACAGATAGTGCTCCTCATAAAAGAGCTGAAAAAGAAAGTAGCTGTGGGTGTGCAGGAATATATTCCGCATTCAATGCAATGGAGATTTACGCTGAGATATTTGATCAAAATAATGCTATTGAAAAATTAGAAAATTTTTGTAGTAAATTTGGAGCTGATTTTTATAAGCTCGATCAAAGTAAAGAGAAATTAAAATTAACTAGATCTAAGAATAAAGTTCCAACCGTTATAAAAATTGATAACGGCAATGTTGTTCCCCTGATGGCAGGTCAAGAAATTGGTTGGAATTGTACTAATATTTAATAAATTTCGGTGATAAAATACAATTAAGTTGACCTGACAGTCACTACACTTTTGTGTAGAGGAAAGTCCGGGCTCCTAGAGCAGGGTGATGGCTAACAGCCATACATCGTGAGATGAGGAATAGGGCCACAGAGACGAGCGTATTTAGTTACGGTGAAACGC
>ENA-OREN01005668-OREN01005668.1-marine-metagenome-genome-assembly--contig:-NODE-5668-length-10273-cov-3.412711_pt1 | contig 10273 bp, 11 predicted proteins | sample MGYA00248624_ERZ508555 | MGnify/ENA primary metagenome ERZ508555 (study PRJEB26222, sample SAMN06267773) | marine metagenome | isolation source: Saanich Inlet, British Columbia, Canada | place...
AAAAAAGTATTAAGGAAATAGGTTTTAGTAATACAGCAAATATTTATAGTATAAGTGCTAGTGCAAATTTTGGTGGAAATATAGGATGGATTGAACAAGATAATTTGTCAAAAAAAATTTTTGCTGAATTAAATAAAATCGACAAAGAACAACACACAAATGTAATTCAAGTTGGTAATGAATTTTTAATATTAAAAGTTGAAGATAAAAAGTCAAAAGAAGTTACTTTTAATGCAGAATTGAAATTAAATGAGATGATTAATTTTGAGACAAATAAACAATTAAATCAGTTTTCTAATATTCATTTTAGAAAAGTTAAAATTAATTATTCTATAGATGAAAAATAAACCAATAATAATTGTTGCTGGTGAGCCTAACAGTATTTTTTTAGAAATTTTTTTTAAATCAATTAAATTAAAAAAATATAAAAATCCCTTAATCTTAATTTGCTCTTCAAAATTATTGAAACTTCAAATGAAAAAATTAAGATTTAAAAAAAAAATTAAGACACTTAATCCATCTAATATTAATCCATATGATCTAGATAATAATTCTATAAATTTAATAGATATTACTTTTAAACCTAATTCAGCATTTGAAAAAATATCCAGCAAATCAAACAACTATATTAAAAATTCTTTTAAAGTTGCTTTCAAAATTATAAAATCAGGTTTAACAGATAAACTTATTAATGGACCAATTTCAAAAAAAAATTTTTTAAATAAAAAATTTTTAGGTATTACAGAATATATAGCTGATAAATTTTTAATAAAAAAAAATGCAATGTTAATCTATAATAAAGACTTATCTGTATGCCCAGTAACAACTCACTTGCCATTAAAATCTGTTTCAAAAAAAATTAGCAAAAAAATAATTTTTGAAAAAGTTTCTTTAATTGACAATTTTTATAAAAGAAATTTGAGTATAAAACCCAAAATAGCTATTTTAGGACTTAATCCTCATTGTGAAAGCGTTGAAAAATACAATGAAGATGAAAAAATTTTAAAACCATCAATTAAATCTTTAGTCAAATTAGGCTATAATGTTTCGGGACCACATCCAGCTGACACAATTTTCCTAAAAAAAAATAGAAAAAAATTTCATGTAATTTTAGGCATGTATCATGATCAAGTTTTAACACCTTTAAAAACTTTGTTTGAATATGATGCTATTAATATAACTTTAGGACTTCCTTTTACCAGAATTTCTCCAGATCATGGTCCTAATGAAAAGATGCTAGGAAAAAACCTATCTAATCCTTTAAGCTTAATTAAAGCTATTACTTTTTTGGATAAAAATTGATTAAAGCAAAAAAAAGTTTGGGTCAAAATTTTTTGACAGATCGAAATATTCTTGAAAAAATTATAAACGTAACAACAATTGAAAATAAAACTATTTTAGAAGTAGGTCCAGGAACTGGAAATTTAACATCTTTTATCTTAAATAATTATCCTAAAAAAGTTTTTGTTATTGAAAAAGATAATCTTTTAGCTGAAAGACTTAATTCAAATTTCAAAGATCAGTTAACAATAATAAATGATGATATTTTAGATATTAATGAAAACTTATTATTCAATGAAAAGGTTACAGTGTTCGGCAATCTTCCTTACAATATTTCTACTGAAATATTAAGCAAATGGATAATAAATTTAAAAGATGATTTTTGGTTTGACCATCTTGTTTTAATGTTTCAAAAAGAGGTAGCTAATAGAATAGTTGCTGATTTTAATACATCAGACTATGGAAGATTATCAATTTTAAGTAATTGGAAATTAAATATAAAAAAAATCTGTGATATAAAACCTGAATCTTTTTCTCCAAGACCAAAAATTGATAGCTCCTTGTTATATTTCTCACCAAAACCAGATTTTTATAAAATTAAGGATCCAAAAAACTTAGAAAAAATTACAAGAATTTTTTTTAATCATAGAAGAAAAATGCTAAAAAAACCTTTTAACCAATTATTTAATGGTGATCAAAGAGTTTTGGATAGATTAAAAATTGATTTAAATTTAAGACCACAAAATTTAGATTTTGACACCTACTACAAACTGACTAGTGAATATGAAAATCTAAGAAGTTAATTTGGTAACGTGATCTCTAATATATTCTAAATCGTAATCTTTTGAACCATTATTTATTTCAGCTGCAATTAAATCTTTTATTTTAGAAAAACATTTATCTAAATTATCATTTATGACTACATAGTCATAATTGATCCAGTGTAAAACATCTCTACCAAATTGTTTCATTCTTTCTTCTACAATCAACTTATCTCTCATATCTCTATTAGATAATCTCTCAAATAAAACCTCTTTACTTGGAGGGAGTATAAAAAAAGTTATTAATTTATAATCAAGTTTTTTATTCTTAATTTGATCTGCTCCTTGCCAATCTATATCAAATAAAACATTTTTTCCTGTATCAAGTTTATTAATAACTGGTGTTCTTGTGGTTCCATAAAAATTATTAAAAACTTTTGCATATTCAAGAAATTCCTGATTTTTAATTAGTCTTTGAAACTCATCTACATTTACAAAAAAATAGTCTTTATAAGATGTCTCGTTTGGTCTCGGTTGGCGTGTGGTATGTGAAATTGATACTTCAAAGTTATCTATTTCAGATAACATTTTTACTAATGTTGTTTTACCTGCTCCCGACGGAGAAGATAAAACTATCATTACCCCATCTTTTTTTGAGGGCATTTAAATAATTAGTTTGCTTTTCCTTCGATAAACTTAACTGCATCACCTACAGTTAAAATTTTCTCAGCTTCACTATCTGAAATTTCAGATCCAAATTCTTCCTCAAAAGCCATCACTAATTCAACTGTATCTAAGCTATCAGCGCCTAAATCGTCTGTAAAACTAGATTCATCTGTTACTTTTGTTTCATCTATTCCTAAGTGGTCTGCTACAATTTTTTTTACTTTGCTTGAAACGTCTTCTGACATATTGATCCTTTTTGTTATAAATTCTTATTAGTTTAAAAACATATTTTGTCAAGCCATATACATGCCTCCATTAACATGAATAGTTTCCCCATTTATATAACTAGATTGATTTGAGCTTAAAAAAAGTACAGCATTTGCAATATCATCTGGGTCTCCCAGTCTTGCAGAAGGTATTTTTGATACAATTACCTCTTTAAACTTTTCATCTAGCTTGTCTGTCATTGCAGTTTTAATAAATCCTGGTGAAATACAATTAACATTTATATTTTTCTTTGCATATTCAATTGCAAGACTTTTGGACATTGCAATAATTCCAGCTTTAGATGCTGTATAATTTGCTTGACCTAAGTTTCCAGTATGCCCTACCACAGAGGTAATATTTACAATTTTTCCAGATTTATTTTTAAGCATCTTTTTAATTGCAAATTTACTCATTAAAAAAGTTGAAGTTAAATTAATGTCTATAACCTTTTGCCACTCATCTATACTCATTCTTATTGCTAAGTTGTCTTGGGTAATTCCTGCATTATTAACTATACCATCTAAACTCCCTCCCAACTCATTAGTAGAATTTTCAATAAACTCTTCAATTTTATCTTTTTGAGAAATATCAAATTTTAATATCTTAATATTTTTAAAGTTCTCCTTAAGTTCCTCTAACTTTTCCATTCTAGTCCCTGATGCCAAAATATTTGCTCCTGCTTCATTTAATTTTTTGATAATGGAGTTTCCTATTCCACCTGACGCACCAGTTATAATAATATTTTTATTTTCTAAATTACTCATATTTTTAAACTTTCAATGTTCTCTTGGTTATTTATTGTATCAATTTTTACTTCTCTGTTAATTCTTTTAACTAAGCCTGATAAGACTTTACCTGGGCCTATTTCAATAAAGTGATTAACGTCATTATTAATCATATTAACAACACTTTCTCTCCATCTAACCCTATTTTCAATTTGTTTAATCAACAAATCTTTAAGTTCATTAGTACTTGAAATTTCCTTAGCAGTAACATTCGAAATCAATTTAGTTCTAACCTGGTTAAAGCTTAATTTATTTAATTCCTGATTCATTATACTTGTTGCTTTACTCATCAAACTACTATGAAAAGGGGCACTGACTGGTAATTTGATATTTTTAATAGAATTTTCTTTTAAAATAATAATTAATTTATCTAGATCATCCATTTTTCCACTTAAAACAATTTGACCTTCAGAATTATCGTTTGCAATTTGTGCATTAAAATTTTGCTCGTTATCTTTCAGTAAGTTTTCTATAATTTCAACCGTTGAACCCAATACTGCAACCATACCACCTTGTCCTTTAGGGACAGAATTTTGCATTGCATCCCCTCTTATTCTCAAAATTTTTAAAGTATCTGAAAAACTTAAATACCCAGCACATGACAATGCTGAATATTCCCCTAAAGAATGTCCAGCAAAATATTTTGCTTTATTCAAATTGATGTCAAATTCATTTTTAACAACATTAAAGATAGAATAACTAATGAGAAATATTGCTGGCTGGGTATTGATTGTTAAATCCAATTCCTCTTTTGGACCCTCTAATATTAGCTTGGATAAAGAAAAATTGAGAGTATCATCAGCCTCTTTAAACAAACTTTTAACAAGGTCAAACTTGTCATAAAATTCTTTCCCCATGCCAACTAATTGTGAACCCTGACCTGGAAAAATTACTGAAAACATATAAAAAAACTTAATAATTTGCCTTTTAACTATTGTAATTGAACATTTATAATAGTATATCCTCACTTTTTATTAAAGAACTTAAATGAATTTATACGAACACACTATTATAACTAGGCAAGATACTTCACCAAGTGAAATAAAGCAATTAACAGAGAAATATTCTAAAATTATTGAAAAAAATGAAGGTGAGATTGTTAAAACAGAAAACTGGGGACTGCTTAATTTGTCATACCTAATTAAAAAAAATAGAAAAGGTAGTTACATTCACTTTAAAATTAAAAGTAAAGGCGATGTAATTGATGAACTAGAAAAAAACGAGGCAATTGATAAAAAATTATTAAGATATTTAACAGTAAAAGTTAAGAAGTTTGATTTAGACGCCAACTATTTCGCCAAAAGAGAAGATGGTGAAAAAAGAGAAAGTTCAAAATAATAATGCCAAAGAGACAAAGTGGAAATAAAAAAGGTAAACAAAGTAACTTTGCTAAACTAAGTATTTTTCAACCTAATAAATATAAATTTAAAAAAAGCTGCCCTCTATCAATAAAAGGTGCTCCAGCAGTTGATTATAAAAACATAAGATTGTTAAAAAAATATATGTCAGAAAATGGCAAAATACTACCATCAAGAATTACAAATGTTTCTCAAAAAAAACAGAGAGAGCTATCTCTTTCAATTAAAAGAGCTAGAAATTTAGCATTATTATAAAATGAAAGTTATTTTATTAGAGAATATAAAAAGAATAGGATCTATAGGAGAAGTGATAGATGTTAAAAGAGGGTATGCTAGAAATTTTTTAATTGCTAACAAAAAAGCTCTTTACGCTTCAAAAGAAAATATTTTAGAAGTTGAAAAAATAAAATCAGATTTATCTAAAAAAGATAATGAAAAGAAAAAAGAGGCAGCTCAAATCTCAGAACAAATTAATAGCCAAGAGTATATAGTAAAGAAATTAAGCACAGAAAATAATGAATTATATGGATCAGTAAAACCAACTGAAATAGCAAAACTTATTCTAGAAACAAATAAAATTGATATCAAACCCTCAATGATACAACCTCTTGAAGAGATTAAGGCCTTAGGAAAATTTAAAATTAAAATTTCTTTACACTCTGAAGTTGATGCTGAAATAACAATCAATGTTAAATCAGCTGACACCATTCAATAATTATACATTCTTTTCCCCAGCATATATAAACAATTTTATTTTAGTATCTATTCTGTAAATTATTATTTATGGAAAATAATTTAAGCATAGTTAAAAATCAATTTAAAGAATTACCAAATAATATTGAAGCAGAACAAGCTGTTATAGGGTCCATACTTTTGAATAATGAAATTTTTGACGAAATTAGTACAATTATTTCTGGTATAAATTTTTATGATCCAATGCATCAAAAAATTTTTGATGCGATTGATAATTTGATTTACAAGGGAATGCTTGCAAACCCTATTACATTAAAAAATTATTTTGAAGATGAAAAAGATGATCTGAATGTTCCAGAATACTTGGTTAAAATTACAAAATTTTCTACGTCTGTGCGTCAAGCTCTAGAATATTCAAAAATTGTTTATGACATGTTTGTAAGACGAGAATTGATTAAAATCTCAGAACAAACAATGGATAGTGCAAAATTAAGTGAGCTAGATACTACTGGTCAAAATATTATTGAAAACACAGAAAAGTCTTTATTTGATTTAGCAGAAAAAGGTTCTTTTAACTCTAATCTAGTAAAGTTTGATTCGGCAATGAGACAGACTATCGAAATGGCCTCTGCGGCTTATAAAAATGAAGAAGGTATTGTTGGCGTTCCAACTGGTCTAAGAGATTTAGACGATAAACTTGGTGGTCTTCATCAATCAGATTTAGTAATTATAGCAGGTCGACCATCAATGGGTAAAACATCTCTTGCCACTAATATTGCATTTAATGCTGCACAAAAATTACAAGACAGTGGTAAAAAATCTTCTATAGCTTTCTTTTCGCTTGAAATGTCATCTGAACAACTATCTACAAGAATTATTTCAGAACAAGCAAGGATCAGTTCAAATGACATAAGGCGAGGAAGAATTTCTGAGGAACAATTCGATAAATTTTTAGAAACGTCAAAGAATATAGCAGATTTGCCTCTATTTATAGATGAAACTCCTGCAATTAGTATTGCAGCTATGAGTAATAGAGCAAGACGAATTAAAAGACAACATGGGCTTGATATGATTGTAGTTGACTACATCCAGCTAATGAGAGGAACTACATTTAACAAAGATGGTAGAGTGCAAGAAATTTCTCAAATTACCCAAGGTTTAAAAGCAATTGCTAAAGAACTTGGTGTTCCAGTTGTAGCACTATCACAGTTATCAAGACAAGTTGAGCAAAGAGATGATCACAAACCTCAATTAGCTGACTTAAGAGAGTCTGGTTCAATTGAACAAGATGCCGATGTCGTGATGTTTGTTTATAGAGAAGGATATTATTTACAAAGAAAAGAACCAAGAGAGGCAACAGTTGAACACGCTGAATGGCAAGCAAAGATGAATGAAGTTGCACACTTAGCTCAAATTATCATTGGAAAACAGCGGCATGGTCCAATTGGCAATGTAACTCTTGAATTTGAGGAAAGATTCACCAAATTTAAAGATACTCAAACTAATTAAATTCCAATATAAAATAGCTAATGATTGCTCATATGTATCAAAATTTAATTTTAAAAAACCCAAAAACAATTTTTATTTTACTTATTATTGCCATTTTAAGTTTTGGTTATTATTCAAAAGATTTCAGGTTAGATGCTTCTTCAGAAACTTTACTAATAGAAGGAGATCCAGACTTGGCATATTTAAAAGAAGTTACAGAAAGATATGGTTCTAAAGATTTTTTAATTCTTACATACACACCAAATGAAGGAATGGTAACCGATAAATCAATCAATAATCTTTTAAGTTTAAAATATAAGATCCAAAGTTTAAGTTGGGTTCATAGCGTAATTACTATTCTTGATGTTCCGTTATTAAGTAATTCTGATGACTCACTTCAAGAGAGATTAGAAAGATTTAAAACTATAAAAGATGAGGGTGTTGACAGAAATAGAGGATTTAAAGAAATCTTAAACAGCCCTGTTTTTAGAAATTTTGTAATTAGTGAAAATGGTAATACAAGTGGAATAATTGTTAACATCAAAGAAAAAAAAAAAAAAGATGAAATTCAAGATAAATCAAAAAAAGAAATAGAAAAATATAAAGATCAAATTAAAAAACAAAATCACAAAAATATTTTAGAAATTAGACAAGTAATTAAAAGTTATGATGATATAGGCAAAATATATCTTGGTGGAATCCCAATGATTGCGGATGACATGATGACGTTCATTAAAAATGATATAATAGTTTTTGGTCTAGGAGTTCTTTTGTTTATCATAACTACTTTATGGTTTGTTTTTAGAAGGTTGATCTGGATCATCGTTCCAATTAGCAGTTGTTTGTTTTCTGTTATCATTATGATGGGATTGCTTGGAATTCTTGGATGGAAAGTAACTGTAATATCTTCAAACTTTATTGCATTAATGTTGATTTTGACTATGGCAATGAATATTCATATGAGCACTCGTTTTATCCAACTAAGAAAAAGCTTTCCATCAAAAAATAATTTTGAAATTATTTCCTTAACAAGTAGCAAAATGTTTTGGCCTATTTTATACGCAGTCCTAACCACAATATTTGCCTTTTTATCATTAATTTTTAGTGGGATTAAACCTATTATTGATTTTGGATGGATGATGACTTTAGGTTTAATTACCTCTTTTATAATAACTTTTACTCTACTTCCTACTGTTTTAATTTTTATGCCAACTAAAGATATTTCTATTAAAAAGGAACAAAACTCAAAAATTACAAATTACCTAAGTCAAATTTCATTGGATAGTAGAAATATAATATTTGGAACAACAATAATTATAATAATTTTAAGTGTATTTGGAATTAGCAAACTTGAAGTTGAGAACAGTTTTATAAATTACTTTAATAAAAATACTGAAATTTATAAGGGAATGAAGTTAATTGATGAAGAGTTAGGTGGAACAACTCCACTAGAGGTTATTATTAAGTTTCCAAAAAAAGAAAAAAACAAAATATTAAATGAAGATGATGAGTTCGACGACTGGGAAGATGAAGATAAAAATGATGAGAATTATTGGTTTACCAAAGATAAAATTGATAAAATTACATTAGTTCATAACTATTTAGATGGTCTACCTCAAGTTGGAAAAGTTTTATCTTTTTCATCTATTATTGATGTTGCAACACAGCTAAATAACAATAAACCTCTCGGAACATTAGAAATGGGTGTCCTATACTCTAAAATTCCTGAAAGTATTAAAACTGAAATAATAGATCCCTATCTTTCTATTGAAGATGATGAAGCTCGTATAAGTTTGAGAATTATAGATTCTCAAAAAAATTTAAGAAGAAATGATTTAATCAAGAAAATTAATTTTGATCTTAAAAATAAACTTGGATTAGATGAAAGTGAGTTTAAACTAGCTGGTGTTTTAATTCTATTTAACAATCTACTACAAAGCTTATTTAAATCTCAAATTTTAACTTTAGGTTTTGTTATGATTGGAATTTTTTTTATGTTTATAATCTTGTTTAAAAATATTAGATTATCCTTAATTGGAGTTATTCCTAATTTTATTGCAGCATTTTTTATATTAGGAATTATTGGTCTTCTTGGAATTCCATTAGATATGATGACAATTACTATTGCTGCAATCACAATTGGAATTGCAGTTGATAATAGTATTCACTACATTTACAGGTTTAAAGAAGAATATAATAAAATCAAAGATTATAGTAAAACTTTAAAAATCTGCCACTCAACAGTAGGTGTAGCAATATTAAATACTTCAGTTACCATAGTTTTTGGATTTTCTATTTTAGTTTTATCAAAATTTATACCAACTATTTATTTTGGAATGTTTACAGGGCTTGCAATGTTGCTGGCAATGATATCAGTGTTAACTTTACTCCCAGCTTTAATTTTAATTGTAAAACCTTTTGGTAAATAATCTTAATGTTAAATTTTTTAAAAGATTTTTACCAGCAGATTTCTATTATAGATATTGTATATTTGACAATAACTATTTTATCACTTATCAAGTGTTACAAAAAAGGTTTTGTGTTAAGTATTCTGTCAATGGCTAAATGGTTGCTAGCATATGTGATAACTTTAATTCTGTTTCCACGGGTTAAACCTTACATTGAAGATGTAATCGATAATGAATACGTACTAGATATTAGCCTCGGGATTGCAATCTTTGTGGTTGTGATTTTTTTAGTTTTATTTATCAATAAAGGAATAAGTAAAGCTATTAGTTACACAGGTATTGGTAACCTTGATACTGCATTTGGATTCTTTTTTGGATTTATAAGAGCCTATATTATTTCAATTTGTATATTTTCAGGAATTCATATTGTCTACAACTATGATAAATGGCCAATAAATGTTGATCAATCATACATCTTTCCTTACCTTAAAAAAGGTAGTAATTATCTCATAAAAGAATTTCCTAATGAAAAAACATATCAAGATTCTAAAGAAAAAATTGAAGAA
>ENA-OREN01005669-OREN01005669.1-marine-metagenome-genome-assembly--contig:-NODE-5669-length-10270-cov-5.505347_pt1 | contig 10270 bp, 8 predicted proteins | sample MGYA00248624_ERZ508555 | MGnify/ENA primary metagenome ERZ508555 (study PRJEB26222, sample SAMN06267773) | marine metagenome | isolation source: Saanich Inlet, British Columbia, Canada | place...
ATGTTATAACATTGTCATACAGAAAGGCTAATCCTGCTTAAAAATCTTTATATACTAATACAGGAAGTGTAATGTATGGCAGCAATATATACTGGTGGATCTGCATCTGTTCTATATGGATATGAAGTAGCTACCACATTTGGAACTGCTTCCACAGCAATAACAAATATTTTCGGAATGAATCAAAAAGTTACATCATTACAATTACAAACAGGTCAAATGCCACTTAACAAATTAGGTCAAGTAGAAGTAAGTAAATTTGCTTATGGACAACAACAAGGTACTGTAAATATAGGTTTTGTTTGGGATAGTGAAAAATCAGATAAAATATTTAAATCAATTTTCGGAGCACCATCAGCAACTGCTAGTGATACTATTCATACTTATCCATCAGCATCAACAATTCCATTTACAGGAGTAGCAGGTGCTAGTGGATCAGTTAGTGTAACTCCAACATCACCCTTATCAATAACAACTCAAATACACCAAGTTATAGCTGAGGGTTCAAATGTATTATTAAGCAGAACATTAAAAGGTTGTGTTGTTCAATCATTAAATTTATCAACAAGCATAGGTGAAACACTTAATGCTACAGTTGACATGGCTTTTGCAAGAGAAGATACATCATCAGTTGTAGCAACAAGTGGATTTGTAGAACAAACTGCAACTGCAAATGATCAGGCTACTCAACCATACACATTTGCTCACGGTGAATTATTATCAAGAACTGGTGGAACTTCACTTGCAGTAATTGCAGAAGTTCAAGATATTGATATTAATTTCGCAACAAATGCTGAATTATTATGGGGATTAGGTAGTCATCATGCTTCAACTGTGTTTAGAAAAATACTTGATGTTGGTGGAAGATTTAAAACATCATCAAAGAATGGAGAATTAGTACAAGCAGTTATTAATCAATCTCTATTTGACGATGGATCTAAAGAAACCATAACAGAAACATCAAATGTTGCATTAAAATTAGTGTTTGAAAACCTTGCTACATCAGCAACTAAATCACTAACTATTGAATTAGGTGGAGTATCATTAACTGACCACAATACAACTGGTATAGAACCAGCAGAACCAATCTTTGAAGAAGTTAATTTCAAGGCAAAATCAGCAAGAATAGTATCAGATCACGGAACTCCTTAGTAGCAACCTTTATTAATTAGATTACTAAATAAATCATAATGACTTTGATACCGATTGATATTACGTATAATGGTAAACCTGCCGTGGTTGAATTTGAGGATTCACTCACATTTGGTGATACTGAAATGTTAATTGGTAATTCTGTAGATCTTAGTGATGTAACTAAACCTAAAATTGATATACAAAGATATAGGTTAAATTTACTATCACTTACAGTTAAAAAGGCACCATTTAAGACAGGTGATATAAATATTATAAAAATGCAAGATTCAAAAATCATAAAATCGATACTAAAGGAGATAGTAAAAGTACACCCTTTAACGACCTATATAGAGGACTGGATGGAGACGTTCATGAGCTCAGAGGAAATGACAAATTTAGATACTCAATCTACTACCACTGTGCCACCCAATTCGGTTGGGACAAAGAAACGGTCGACAAACAAGAAATAGATTATTTAAAGAAATTATTTGCTACTCATGTAGAAGCAATGGATCAGGCTAAACAATCTGGTGGAATACCTCCCATGTCTAAAAATATGACTAAAAACTTTAAATAGTTATTATGGGTGTTATATAACATATGACAGTTAAAGACGAAGAAGCAGTTGTTCAAGCTTTTATAAAGATGTATAAGGATGTTACAAAAACTGGAGATAAATTAAATGCATCTATGTTGGATCAATTGCAAAAAATGATGAAAAGTGCAACTACAATGATTTCTAATACTAAAAATATAAAAGCAAACACTACAATGAGTAATAAACAATTAAAATTTGATGAAAAGGAATTAGTAGTAAGAGAAAAATTGAAAAAAGCAGATGAACATCTTATTCAACTTAGACATAAATTAAACATTGAACAGGAACGTGAACACGGTGATCAAGTAAGAAGAAACATTAACTTGAGACATAATATGGATAGTTTTAATGATAAATTTGAAATGTTAAAAAAATCAATTACAGGTGGATTTGGATTTCAAGCAGCAGGTAATACATTCGTAAAAAGAATGGGTGGTATGACTAGAAGTTTTCAAGAATTAGAATTTGCAAATCAATCACTTGCAGATGCAACCAAACAGAAAGAATTAAAACAGGCTACTGTTAACCAATTAAAGAATCATCCAGATGAAGAAGAAAGAGAAAAAGCAAAAGATGCATTAAGAATTGCTGAAAAAGCAGAAGCACGTGCAAAACTAGGAGTGAAAGCAGCAATCCCACCTGCTCAAGGAACCCAAGGAAAAATGACAAAACCAATATTCGAAAAACTTAGTAAGTTGGGTGAGTTTCTAGGCAAGAAGTCAGTTCCTATTGGAATAGGTGTAGGTGTTGCTGGTATACTTATGAGTGTTATTGTAAAGGCTTTTAGTGCTTCTCCACTCTTTGCACAGATGATGAAGATGATGAAATTCATGGTTACTCTTATTCTTATGCCAATAGGTACATTCTTTGGAGCTTTGCTTAGACCTATACTAATTGTGTTACTTAGAAAATTCATTGTACCATTCTATTCAACTTGGATGCCAAAATTGATGAAATGGGGAAACGATATTGGAAAATTCATTGTAGATCCTTTAGGTTGGAATAAGAAAAAAACAACTACTACAACTGATAATACTTATGATGATATTGATGATCCAAATCAAAATCAAGCATCAAATTGGATGGGTAGTATGGAAGGACAAGGAGGTTTTTTCCCTTGGTTATTTAAATTAATTAATAATGGTAAGACATCAACTGATACACAGTCATCAAATGATACAGCAGATCCAATAGATCCAGATAAAAATCCTTATAGTTGGTGGTGGGAAAGAGATGAATGGGAAGCATGGGAAGCTGCTAAAAAGGCAGAAAAAATAGCAGGTGGAGCTGAGACTGTAGTAATGGCACCTGGCAGTGCAGCATTACTTACTGGTACGCAGTTAAATGTAGGATCATTACCTGGTGGAGTTTCAAACGATCCATATGATTCTTATCTTCCTGAAGATCATGGTCAAACATCAATGAATGAAACAGAGGGAGAAAGACAAGTTAGGTTAGATAAAGAAGAAAGAGACAGAGCAGCATTGATGGAATCTGATCAAGAAAGAACCAATAGAGAACTTGCAGAAGCAGCAGCAGCAGAAGCAGAAAGAGTAGCATTTGAACATGCAGACAAGGCACATTGGATGGAATTAAATAGGTCAGTATTAGATATGAATAAATTAATGGAAACAAATGGTATTATAACTGAAGCAATTCCAAAGGTAATGACTCAAGAAATGACAAACTTTGCTGGATATGGAATGAATAAACCAGAAAGAGGTGGTGATATACATGATGCAGGAATAAGTATGACTCAAGAAGAAATCGATGAAAGGAATGCAGGTTACCAAGGATATGGTGGACTTAGCTCAACAGTATTAGAAGGTTCAGGAGGTAGATCAAGTCAATCAGTAATGGATAATTATAATGCTTATTTGGCAGGTGTAGTACCAGCAGCAGATGGATTTAATGGTATGGTCAATTCACCTACAATGTTCTTGGCAGGAGAAGCAGGATCAGAACATGTTAGTATCACACCTAGTGGTGGAAGTGGAGGTGGTATTACAGTTAATATACAAAACATGAATGGAAGTGATAATGATCTAAGAAAGTTAAAGCAAACTATATTAGAAGTTATACAACAATCAAGTGCTAATAGAGGAAGACTATGACACAAGAAATATATTTAATAAGCCATGTGGCAGCTAATGATGTAGTATATCATGTATCTAATCTTAATAATTTAAACTGGTCAATAGACACACCTGTAACACCAATGCCATTACCTGAAGATACACACGAAGAAAACATATTGGTAAAGATGGAAGGTAATACAGCAAAAGTTGATTTATCGTGGACATTAACTGAAGGTTCATTTTTTGGAACATTAAGTAATGATGTATTTACACCAGAAACAGGTGGAGATATAACTGCTTTAGCACAGATTCAAAAATTTAAAGAATTTGTACCAAAATCAATAGGTGATTCATATTCAATAAAAATTGTAGGTGATGGTGGCAATATTGATAAGGGAACAATATCTAATATGAGTTTTAGTGTAAGTGGAAGTTCTCCTATAGTTTGGAATGTTCAACTTCAATTTTATGTAGGAAATGTTGTTGCCATGTTAGAATCAGATATTCCACCAGCACCAACATCAGTTACATTGGTAGGTAGTACTGGTTCATCAGGAAATGGATCTACTGCTAATGGTGTTATAACTTATACAGTAGTTGCATATGATGGATATGGTACTGAGCCAACAGCAGGTTCTGCTCAGGCAGTAAGTGGACATAAAATTCAATACAAAAAAACTAAAAATCTACAAAGCTCAACTGCTGCTCTTAATACTTGGATACCACTTACTCTTTCTGCTTCTCTTACTAATCGAATTCCAAGTTTAACACATGGAGAATATATTGTAAAAATAGCTCAACTAAATGGATTTTCTGCTGATGCTGGAACTGAATATTACAGAAAAGGTGCAACTTCAACAAGTGTAACAGTAACTGTAGGATAGCAATATGGCTAATGTAAAAGCTGTAATAATCAGAAGAGATGCTAGTGATGTAATGACCAATAGAGTAATTACCACACCGAAGGCTGTAAATGTAGTTCAAGAGGGATTAAGAGCATCAGATAATATGACCATGAAATTATCTGCTGAACATGCAGTTGAAGCAGGTGATGAGATATATTATATTCAGGATGTTTTAGATGTTGAGAATCTTAGAGGTGTGTGGAATTTCTATGGTGGATTCAGAGATGAGAGTGGATATGAACATGATGATGTATATACTGCTCCACATACAATGCCTAATTGTGTTAATAGTGAATTAGTAGATGGAAGTTTTACTGGAGATCCAGCAGTATCATCTATTGATTGGAAACATAAAGGTTATTATAAATTTGATATAGTGGCACATAGTAATTCTTCTAGTGTTGAGAGTGGATTAAATGGTATACAGATAGAAAAGAAATTTAAGAATAATAATGTAGATTCCAGTGGAAACCCAATATCAAGCAGTATTCCAGTAATTGATATGTCAGGTGACTTTGATATGATTTTTGAATTTAAAACAATTTTTGATCGTGATGGTCAAATATTATTTGATAATTATGACCATGCTACATCTAGTGGAACAGGTTTAAAAGTAGAGATAAATTCAACTAGTAACAATATAACTATCACGGCAGATGACGGAACAACTTCTTTACCAATAATGGTTTCAGGTACTATAACAACTTTGAATACAGTTACATTTGTAAGAATTAGAAGACAGGCAGGGGTATTCAAAATATATTTGGATGGTGTTGAAAAAACATTAACAAATAGTACCAATGCTGGTGACCTTAATTCTAACCAAGATATTCACTTTTTTAAAGAGTATGATGAAAGTGCATCTCCAGCAGCATATGTTACAGATTCAGGATGGGCAGGTATACCAATACAGTTTAGATTCTACAATATTGCATTGCCTGATGACGAGGTAAAAAAATTACGAGTAAGCAAACCTGTAAATACTACAATGAAGTTTGGTGGAAAAATTTGGAAGATTGAAGATAAAGGAAGTGTTAAAAAATTATCATGTTCCAGTCATGCAAAAGAACTTTTAGGTACACAAATAGGAACTAAGACATTTCAAACTACTCCTACAGCTACACTAACTGGTGGTGGATCAAGAACTTATAATAGATATTATAATGCAAATCCAAGTTCTACTAGTAGTAGACCAGATATGGAAGATATAATTTCAGATATATTAAAATATGTTGATGGTGGTGTTTATAGTTATTTTGCAGATGAACCTAGTACTTCATTTCAAGGTGACTTTATTGCAGAGGGATCACTTTTAGATATTCTTAAAGTCATGATGGTAGTTGATAGTGATAAACATATGTTTGTTGTTACACCTAGAAAAATTTTATTCATTAGTCATGAAGTTTCAACAGATCAAGTAGTCAATAGTAATAATTATAATATTATTGATTCAGGTAAAGATGATACAAATACTTGTAATTCATTATTTGTAACTGGTAGAAGAAAAATGTATACAGGTCATAAAACATGGTTAGCATCTAATAGTGCACCAGAAAGTGGTGCTCTTACAATACCACATAATACTTGGAGTACACCACAAGCATTTACAGAATCAGATGGTAATAGACCAGTTATTGAAAGAATAGTTAAAGCTACAAGGGCAGGGGTTGATTTATATAGTGAATATCGAATTAATAATCATAATCTTACTCCAACTTCTAACACATATAGATTGTTAGATGATAATAGAGTTCAGTTTTGGAATGATGGTGTACCATCAAATACACCTACTGACTCAACTACACAAGATTGGACACTCACATATGAGTATACATATACATATGATCCAACTGCAACATTTTCAAATGTTCTAGGAACAACACAGTTTAAACAAGATAGTGCTGCCAATATTAAAACAAATGGATTATATCATAGAAATTTCAATGTTCCACAACTGGAAAGTGGTTTCGATATTGCATTTTTTGCTGATAATTATATTACTGATTTTAAAGATATAAATACAAGACGAAGAGCACAAACCTCAAGGTTAGTAAATAGTCTTACAGTAGGTCAAAAAGTAAGATTTACTGAATATAATAAACAAACTGATGATTATGACACAACTGAACTTGTTGTAAGATCCATAGAATACTCATATCCTCAAACTCTTACAGTCATAGATTTAGGAGAATATGCGTTTAGTGGGTTTGATGTTGAAAAACAGACTATTGACTCAGTAAGAGGATTAGATACATCCATAAGTGTTAGTAGATACTAGCGATAAAAATCTTTATATACTTAATCACAATATGTTAGTTATGTTATGGAGCAAAACCCCAAAAACTAATAATATTAATCCTAAACTTAACGTATGCGTGGTTAAGACCGACAAAGACGGTAATAAATCATGGCTATATGGTCAAAATCAAGTAACTGATGACGGTGATATATACTATGCTACAAGAGCAGGTGTAAACCCAACATCTACAACAGCTCCAGATCCTAACTTTTGGACAGCAGCATGTGTCCTTCAAAACCCAGGAACAGCTTCAACCCCAGCTCCAGATAGCCCTATTGTAAAAGGTGAAGATTATAGTGATGTTACTACTCCAATCGTTACAACTGGAGCAGTACAAGACTGTGTAAGTGGATTTCCAAAAGTAAATGATACAACTACAGAAAATAGTGGTAGAGATGTAGATGCAGTTACATATAAATTTCATTGGGATACAAACCAAATTAACACATCTTCAGGAGCACCAATTACTGGTGGATGTATTATCGATACTGCTGATGCATCAGGTGACACTGTCACAGCAAGTTGTAAAATATTAACTCATTGGAACTTTGTAAGTCCAGCCAATTTCCATAAAACAGATACTGATACATTAACACTCTATGTTAATCACACGATGAGTGGTCAAGCATAATGAGTATTAAAAATTTATTTCGTTTATTAGATAGAATAAATCTGAGAGCAACAGGCAGTACTGGTCTTGATACCAAAGTTCTGTTTGAAGAATCTACTCCATTTTTTCTAAAGAGTTCTACTGGCGATACAGTATCTGGTAGGTAACATACATGGCACGAAAGGGCTATGGTCGTAATAGTACATTAGTTAATACTACTACTCACGAAGATGACGGTACTTCTCCAGTAGGTTCTAATGAATGGAATGAGAACCCAAAGACAGACGGTATATTTGGATTAACAAAAAATGCTCAAGCAATAAGTGGTAATAATAATATTGTTGTTACAGATTCATATATTGAGATAACCACAGCAGACTCAGCAAGTGGTGGATCAAATGATGGTATCTATACATTATCAGCAGGAACAGATGCATTAACACCAGCAAACTATCCTTCTAATACTGATGGTGGTGGAAGTGGTAGTTCAATATCAGAAGGAGATTTAATTTATGTAGTTAAAGCAGCAAGTCAGGGAACAACCACATTAAAACATCAACAAGGTGGTGCAGGTGCAGGTAAAATCACCACATTAACAGGTGTAGGTAAAGAACTAAGTGCAACAGTACCAACAATCTTAATGGCTAGAACTATCGGTTCAGTCTTAGAATGGGTAGAATACGGTGGTGGAGCAGTAGCAGATGGATCAATTACATCAACAAAAATTGCAAATGGAACAATAGTAAATGATGATATCAATTCTTCAGCAAATATAGCACTTTCAAAACTAGCATCAGATCCCGTAGCAAGAGCAGGTCATACAGGTACTCAGGCAGCAAGTACAATTTCTGACTTTGACACGGAAGTAGCAAACAATTCAGCAGTAGCAGCAAATACATTAAAAACTGGTATTAGTACTGCACAGGCAGATTTACTATCTGCAACAGCAGGTACAGCAACAGCATCAAAAGCACTCATAGTAGATGCATCTAAGGATCTTACTGGCATTAATGATTTAACAATAGCAGGTGACTTAACAGTAACTGGAACAACTACGACAGTAAATGTTGAAGATTTAACTGTAGATACTGCTGATATCACCATAATGAATGGTAATACAACAGCAGCATCAGCTGACAATTCAGGCATAAAAACACAAGTTGGTGCTAGTTCATTTAAAACATTACTTTGGAAACATGCAACAAGTGCATGGACATCAAGTGACAACATTGACTCAACTGAATATAAAATTGCTGGTACAACAGTATTAAGTGGAAGTACATTAGGAAGTACAATTACAGGATCAAGCCTTACAACTGTAGGTACATTGGCAAGTCCAGTATTAACAACACCTAATATTGGAACTCCATCAGCAGGGGTATTAACCAACTGTACAGCATTACCAGCAGCTCAAGTAGCTCAGGGAACAATGGTTTCAGGTATGGTTTTAGTAGCACCAGCTTTAGGCACACCAGTAAGTGGTGTTTTAACTAATTGTACAGGATTACCAGTAGGAGGAATAGCAACAACATCAGGAACAGCAAGTTCATCAACATTCCTTAGAGGTGATGGTCAATGGCAATCAGCAGGTGGTGGTACAAATACAACTGTTGACTGTTTATTAATTGATAATGCAGACACAAATACTGTAGTTCCAACATATTCAACTAGAACTGAAAATAGTACATCTACTCCTATACAAATTTATGTTCAAACTATTGATTCCAATAATGAAGGAGTGTATATTCGTGTTAAGAAAAATGGAACTTATACGAATGTGCAAATTGCATAGGTGGAATGATTGACCAATGGCGATAACTTATCACGCAGGTAGAAGGATTCAAGGATTATCAACTGATACTTTTCCACCAGCAGATTTTACAGAAGATTTTAGTGAAGCAACACCTACAACTTGGACAGAAGATTCTTATGGTGGTAGTTATGATGCTCACTTAGAACCATACAGTGGAAGCATTAATAGGTTATTTTTTGATATGGATTATACTTCTGTAGAATCAACATCAGGAACATTAGACTTGGCAAACGCAAGTTTGTTAGGTTCAAACGTAAGCGATACAAAATGGGTAATGAGATTTAGAATCAATTTCTCGAATCTTTCATCAGACGGAACAATATGGGTTGGATTATCAGATAATGCTGGTGCAAGTAATGTAGCACAAAGATTTGTTGGTTGTAGGCTTAAGGCAGATTCAGGTTTTTCATGTGGTGCTGACAATGGTGGTGCAGCTATGACAACAACAAATGCGACTAATGGTGGTTCAACATCTATATCAACTAGTACAGATTATTATGTTACTGTTGAAAGAAAGAGTGAAACTTTGAATACATCAACTATTAGAACAGGTTCACATACAGGTACAGTATTAGGAACAGGAGATGATACAAGTATTTCTTCTTCACAGGATGATCTTAGATATTGGAAAGTTATGAATCATCTTGCATCTGGAGGTGGAAATGTTCGAGGATATCTTTATGATTTGGAAATTTATGATGGAATATCATCAGTATCGGCTGTTAAACCAACTAACGTACAAGTAGGAAGTAGATATGAAGAAACAGATACTAGAAAGATGTATCATTATGCAGATTTAACGTATGGAGGATTTCCAAAATTTTGGGCAGAAG
>ENA-OREN01005670-OREN01005670.1-marine-metagenome-genome-assembly--contig:-NODE-5670-length-10269-cov-10.759910_pt1 | contig 10269 bp, 6 predicted proteins | sample MGYA00248624_ERZ508555 | MGnify/ENA primary metagenome ERZ508555 (study PRJEB26222, sample SAMN06267773) | marine metagenome | isolation source: Saanich Inlet, British Columbia, Canada | place...
GGTAGAGCAGAGGACTGAAAATCCTTGTGTCGGCGGTTCGATTCCGTCCCGAGCCACTCGTATATTAGTAAATAACTACACTTACAGAAACCTTAGTTCATTTTGGGGTCTCTTTTTTTATACTACAATCTACTACAACATCCGTCTGACAAGGTATTTTCAATATAAAAAACTACAAAATTTACTACAAAACAAAATGAAGGAGATTACGATATGGAAATGAAGTTTGTCACAATTGGGGAGAACAATTTTCAATTATCAAAACTCCTCCCCATATCCCGTAGGATATTTGACTCCCTTGATGTCCGTGACGACACACGGAATCAATACAAACGAGACTTAACACCATTCATTCAATTCCTTAATTTGGAAAAGATTGAAACACCCTATTCAAATCTGATGTTGGATTACAAAACTCATTTAAGGAATAGAGTTGATATTAAGACTACCACAAAGAACAGATACCTAATCTCTGTTAGAATCTTTTTTCAACAGTTATACCGAATAGACTTACTACCCAAAGACTATTCAGTTGGAGTAAAGGGATTCAAGATCTCAAGTGGATTGAAGAAACGAGGGTTGAATGATTCTGAACTTGAATTGGTGTTGAATGATTTAGACACCACCGATGATTTAAGATTAAAGTCCATCATCTACTTATTCTACTTTCAAGGATTACGAATTGGTGAATTGAATAAACTTCAAGTTAAGAATTTTAACTCTGATGATATGACACTTCAAATATATGGTAAATCTCGTGATGACTATGAAGTTATTAACCTTCATCCATCTTCTGTTGAAACTTTGAACGAATATCTTAAATCAGAGAAATTAAAGAGTGGGTATATGTTCGTGTCTCGTTCTAACAACTCGTTGAATAAACCACTAACTACAAGATCTATTCGTAGGATGGTGGATTCATTTCATAGGTCTTTGGGTTTTGTGTTGAATCCCCATTCTTATCGGAAGACATTTACGACTAAGTTAGTTAAGTCTTTACCAAATTTGATGGATGTGATGAAGTTTACACGACACCGAAGTATTCAAATGATTCAGACTTATTATGATTCGTTGGAGAAAGAAAGTTTGTTACCGATTTATTATGAAAGTTTCCAAATAAACAAATGAGGAAAACAATGGAATATGAATCATTCCAAATCAACAGACAATTAGAAGTAATTAGAGAACAACTTGATAGATTAGAAAAGAAAGTTGATGGAAAACTCACCAACAAATATCTGAATATAAATCAAGTATCAGAATTTACAGGATTGAGTAAATCTACAATTCGTCGTGGTGTGATGAAGGGTGAATTGAAATGTAGTAAGAAAGTTGGGAAGTTATTGTTTACAGAGAAAAGTGTAAGAAGGTGGATTGATGGTTAGGGTTATAAGATATTATACTTCTGTTTAATCAACATCATGACATAATCTATATCATCTGATTTGTTAATTACTATTTCGTAATACTTTCTTACAGTACCATCTTTGAAATTATGGTCACCACTTTTTGATATATTTTTGGGGTCATCAAATGTAAAGAACCCTTTTGACTTTTTACCTTTGTAGATATTTCCTCTAATTATATGAAGAAGTAATTTTGTTTTGTAAAAATGAACATAAGTAACTGTCGTATTGTTTTTTCTAATCCCAATGTAATGTTTTCTTGGTACATAGTTAATATCATCTAAGTCGTCTGTTCTGTTTTGAAGTTTACTCCAAAGTTCTAAAGTTTCTTCATTACATTTATTTAATAAGTCACTCTCATTATAGACTTTTACTTCCTTTTTTACTTTACCTATAACCCCACCATCTGACAATTCATTGATACTCGTGGATGATGATTTACTTTGGATTCTATTTAGTGTAACAATGTCATTTTCATACTGTTTGATTTCATATAGTTCAATCGGTAAATCCTTGAAGTTTATACTGTCTTTTTGATACTGACTAAAAGATGGTGAAATGAAAATAATTCTAATCTGTGACCAATCAATACCATCCTTCCGAACCCTTGTGTTCAACTTCTCTTGGTATTCTAAAATCAATTCTCCTTTGTTCTCTAATACAGTTGATAGGTAGGAGAACCCTTGGTCAATAACTGAATAATTTTTATCCTTCTTATATTCTATTATGACAAATGATTTTGACTCCATATCAAAACAAAGTGTATCTAATCTGTATTTATCAATAGTGAATTCTGATTTTACTAATTCAAGTTTGAATAAAGTTTGAAGGTTTGATTCAACAAGGTTTTGAATATCCTTCTCAAGTCTGAATGGTATTGTCTTTACTGATAATAAATTATGTTTCTCGTTAAAATAAATTTCCATTAGTCTTCCTCCGAATAATTCTCAAAAAACACTCTATTCACATACTCATTCCGTTTAGGTTCAGTCAATTTCATCACAAACTCTTCAAATAATAATCATACATCCTGTCTTTGATAAACTTATTGACACCTTCTTTCATTACTTTGTTATAGAAATTGGTATCCTTCTCAACAAGTCCAAGTAGGAAATGGTCAAACTTTTCATCAAACTTATGTCGTTTATTGGTATCCGTATTTTGACTCTTATGAACCACTTTCATTTCTTCATCACCAACCATATCTGTATAGATACGATTCAAGTTCAATTTGTCATCTTCAGTTATATCTCCACCATGGTTTTCATTTAAGATTTCAATGATATGGGATAAATAATCAGTAGGTTCTTCTTCACTTACACTTGTTCCACCACCATCAATCGGATTTAAAATCCCATCTTCTGGAGTCAAATATATTTGGATATTCTTATTCATTTCTTCTAATCTAAATGAATCTAAATCCACAGAAGATACTATATCTGTTAATCTGTCAATGGGTCGTTTTGGGAGTTTCTTATTTAAGAATCGTAGGAAGATAAATAATTTTTCTAAATCAATATCTTTAAAGGTCACAATCTGTGTAATGTATCCATACAAACGGATATAACTTTGGATATGAGAACGGAATTCTTCTCGTTCTTCTTCTTCCAATTCAGACCAGTCATTTACGGTAAAGTCTAACACACCTTGAAGTTGTTCCAATGGGATTTCATCTTTGTAAAATATATCCACAAATTTCACAACCAAATCATCGGTGAAAAGTTTAAACTTTTTAATTTCTTGTTCAATTTGATATAATCGGTTAGGGTCGGTTTTTTCTGAAAGAATTGTTCCTTCATAGTAATCTTGGAATGATTCTTGAATCATATCGGGTTCATTTACGAAATCCAACACAAAGGTATCATTCTTACCCCTCATTGTTCTGTTTAACCTTGATAATGTTTGGACACATTGTAACCCACTCAATCGTTTATCGACATACATGGTATGTAGGAGTGGTTCGTCGAATCCTGTTTGAAATTTATTATTCACAATTAAGATTCTGTATTCGAGGTCTTTGAAATTTACTTCTATCTGGTTAGACGGAAATTTATTCAAGGATGATTCTGTATAATCTATTCCACTATCTTCGTCGTGAACCGTTCCACTAAATCCGACCAAACATTTATAGGGTAACTTCAATTCTTTCATCTGTTTATCAAATTCAAGTTTGAATTTTACACAATGAAGTCTTGAACGAGTGACCACCATTCCTCGTCCTTTACCCCCAATTTTCTTGGAAGTATGACTCATAAAATGTTCTAACATGATTTTGGTTTTTTCCGTGATGGTGTGGGGTTGAATATCTACCCAATTCACCAACATTTTCTTCACACGACTTTCAGGAAGTTCCTTATCTTCATCCACCGTCTTATTTAATTTGAAATACCGTTTATAGGTGGTGTAATTATTTAATACATCAAGAGTAAATCCTTCTCCGATACTTTGTCTCATTGAGTATAAATCATACGGAACAAATTTATCATTTTCATTCTTTCGTCCAAAGATTTCCAATGTTTTATTCTTGGGTGTTCCACTAAATCCGAAGTATGAAATATGATTCTGTTTCCCACGATTCTTGATTTCATCTAAAATTTGTTTATCCACATCGGTTAAATCTTCTTCATCTCCTTCACTAAAATTCTCCAACACAGATTTAGATAATGACTTCTTCAAATGTCGTGAAGTTTCTCCACTTTGAGATGAATGAACTTCATCAATAATGACACCAAATGTTTTACTATTGAGTTCGGAAATGGACTTTGAAATCACTGGGAATTTCTGAACGGTGGTTACAATAATTGATTTCCCTTGTTCAAGATATTTTTTTAATTGTTGAGAATCCACATCAACAGGACACACAACACCTTTGGTTTGTTCTAATTGTTTTAGAGTGTTCCTTAACATCTTGTCAATCACTTTTCTATCTGAAACAACAATGACAGAATCAAACATTCGTTTTGTGTCTGTTTTATTTTTATATAATGATGAAAGAAGATGGGATAACCAAGAGATTGAGAGAGACTTTCCACTTCCCGTAGTATGTTGAATCAGATAGTTATTTCCCACACCTTCTTCAATGATGGATTTCTTCATTCGTCGAATCACATTCAATTGATGGTATCGTGGAAAAATCAATACTTCCTTTTTCTTATCCACTACTTTTTGTTTTTTGGTATCATATTCTTTTTCTATTTCTTCTCTGATATGAACAAAGTTCTCAATCAAATCTAACAGACTATTGGGTTGGAGTGTTTCTTCCCATAGATAGTGAGTTTGAAATCCATTTGGATTTACAGGATTCTCAATTCCTTTGTTGAATGGTAGAAAGTAGGTCTTGTCTTTTTTCAATTGGGTGGACATATATACTTTTTCATTCCCAATAGAGAAATACACCAAATTTCGTTTAAATCTGAATAAAGGTTCTTTTGGGTCTCTATCTTGTTTCCATTGTTTAATTCCATCAAGGTGTGTTTGACCTGTTAGACTATTTTTTAGTTCTAACATCACGATTGGGATACCATTAATGAAGATTCCAATATCAATAGAATTTTCATTCTGTTTGGAATATTTTAACTGTCGGATAAGGATGAATTGATTTTGTTTGAATAGTTCCTGATGTTCGACATTCAATCCACTCTTTGGTTCAAAATAAACAAGATGGAAATGACATCCCCTATCTTTGACACCATTTCGTAGAACATCAATAACACCACGACTTTCTATCTCGGATGAAACTCTTTTCAGTAGTTTGGTATCGGTTTCAGTTCCGTATTGTTGTTCTAATTTCTGATAAGTCTTTTCTTGAGTGGATTTAATGAAATCCAATAGTTTAGTTGAAATCAGACAAAGTGATTTTTCATATAATGTAGAGTCAATAGAGTCATAACCACTTTGAATTAGAGATTTCTCTATGTGTTCTTCAAATTTCTTTTCTGTGGGATGTTGGGGTGTCATATTAATACATAATCACTTTCATTTTATTATATTTGAATTCATTTATAGATTTTTTCTTTTTCCATAACATAATTAATCATTTCCTCTCTATCGAGTGAAACTGTTTTAGGTCCTGTTCTCTTATAAAAATGTTTTTTATTTTCGTATTTAACAAAAATATTTTCCCTCGTGGGTTCAACATAAACATTACAAACTGTTTTATTCTCAATTTTATGTAATGTTACTTCAACAACCCCAGGTAGATTCATAACATCAGGACTAGTCCTCTTACTAATTTGTTGAAACAAACTCAACAAAAAATCATCATTGTTTTTAAACTTATCAACTTCAATTCCAACGATGTTGTTTTTGTCATCAACACCTATTAATAAGTTCCCACCACTAGAATTACAAAAACCTCCTATTGTTTTTACAACTGAATTAATTAATGTATCCTGAGGAACTTTACCTCCATGGTCTAAATCAGTTCTAAGTGTAGATTTAAATTCTAAGTGTTGACTTTCATATTGTTTTGATAATTTAATTGTTGGATCTTCATAATATTCATCAATTAGGTTTTTTATAAAACCTATTTGTCTTTTTACTAGATTATTTTTATCAATACTATTAAATAGATTGTCTTTATTAATTAGAAAAACATTTTCCTCTTCATATTTCTTTTCTAATTCTGTTTTAGAAAGTTGAAAAATTCCGATTTCTAAGAATTGTTTTAAACTTAAAAATGGTATAATTCCTGTTGAAACATTTTTACAGTCATTCTCAAATTGATTATAAAATTCTTCAATTTTAAAATATGTAGATAAGTAGTCATTTTCTTTCGTTCTTAAAATAATTTGATTTCCAGAAGACAATGAAGGATGATCCGTTTCTTTAAATTGGTATATCTTTTTGTTATCCCATAAAGTAGTAATAATTATATCACCAGGTTTTAATATTGATTTCTCATACTTATTTATTTCTTCACCTGAAAAATCTAAATATTTATCTCCATCTTTTAGAATTAATTCTCCATTCTTAATATTTTTCCCTGTCAAATAAAGGATTTCACCTTCATCTTTTAATTTTTCAGATGGGATAGATGAACCTCTAAAAATACCTTCGAAATATTTAAATTTTTTCGTCAAGTAATGAGAGTTTTCTTTTGAATTGTATCCTGTTTGAAAATATTTATTGAATTCAATCTTATAACCAATTTCATCTTTACTCCTATTTAGTATAGAATGTGAAAGATGAGGTTTTATTGAATTATTATAGAATGTGTCTATATCTTGACCAAGAGGTATTTCTTCAAGTATCTTCTTTTCTTTGTCATATAATATGTTTCCCTTTTCATCAGTAACTATTCCATTATCTTCATCCAACAAAGGTTGTTCAATTGTAACCTTAGTATAACCAAATGAATCATTTGATAAGATTTTACTATGATTACTTTCTTCGAAATTTGAGTAAAGATTTAGAATAGACAGTCCATTTTTTTCAGTTATCTGATTTCGATATCTATCTTTTTTGAAGAAAGATGACCCTTCAATTAGTTGAACTTTATTTTTTCGATTCTCACTTTTCTTATTTGTTAAGATCATCATAAATGGTTGTACTGATGTGTTAAAAAGTGTGTTTTCTGGTAAAGAAACAATACACTCTAACAAATCATTTTGAATTATCCATTTTCTAATTTGAGAATAACCACTTCCATGTCCCCCTTTAAATAACGGTAATCCATTCAATAATATTCCAATACGACTTCCATCTGGATTCATTTTAGAGATCATACTTTGGAGGAACAATAATGATCCATCAGACACTGGAGGAATACCAACACTAAATCGACCTACAGGGTCTTTACTTTCATTTAAAACAAAATCTTTCTCTGACTGAAATGATAATCCAAATGGAGGATGAGTAATCATATAATCAAATTTTACATTTGGAAAATGGTCTTGAGAAATTGAAGAACCCAAATAAAGATTCTTAGGATCTTGACCTGTTATTATCAGACTTAACTTAAAGAATGAGTGTGTCAGTTGATTTATTTCTTGACCAAATAAATCAACCTCAATTTTATCATTTACATTTTGATTAATATAATTTTTACCTATCCTTAAGAAACCTCCACTACCAAAACAAGGATCAAAAATATTAGTTTTAATCCTATTTTGAAGATTATCCTTTTCATTTGAAAAAATAAATGAGACTAATAATTCAACAATATCTCTTGGAGTATAATGTTGACTATTACCTCTACCTCCTGTTGATGATGATGAAAAGAATAATAACCCTTCAAAAATAAATTCCATATGATTATCAGATATTTTTTCTGGAGATAAATCACATTGTAAAAATATATCGACTAATGGAATTAGTAGATTACTTTTAGATAGTTTTTCTATGTTTCTTTCTAATTCAAATTCATTCAGAATTTTAACAATATTTTCATCATGACTATTTAGATATTTTTTAAAGTTGATATGAAAATTATTCGGTTCAGATATTAAATACTTCATGTTGTGTTTTTTAGATTCTGAAACAAAATCTAATCTTCTCAAAACAACAAATGGTATCAGTACATTTATATACTCAGATGATCTAAAAGAACCTCGAAGGATACCATCTGAAGTTTTCCACAGAAATTTTGATACTTCGTATAACCTAGATGTAGTATTTATTTGTTTTGTCATTCAATTATTTCATAACCTTTAAATTTTAACATACTACCCATTGTAATTCCTCACATCAACTTTACCCGTTACCACTTCAGAGATAAGTGATTGACGATATTCTTTTAAAAGTTCAGTTCGTTGGGTTTCTTTTTCAATGGTGGAGTCAATCTTTTGGGTTTGTTCATCAAGGTATTCAACAATTTTGGTTTGTTCGGATTTTGGTAATAAAGGAACCTTGATTGAACCAACTCTTTCAATATTTAGATTCATTTGAGTTGAAATTGTTGAGTTTTTATAGAATTCATTTTTAAGTGATGAGAAAACAAAATAAAGAAAATCAACACTTGTATTTTTGAATGGAAAGAATCCAATAATACTATCAGGGAAACAACTTTTTATTTTTAATATTGAAACATCACCAATATTTCCAGAGATTGTCATCACTAATGTATTTAGAGGAAACTCTTTGGATACAGAATAACCTTTTTCATTTAAAGTTTGGGTATAATTTGTAAGATATTTTCCTGATGAAACTATATCACCAGTTTGAATAAATGGGTATTCTCCGTTGTAAAATCTTTGGTCATTTCTTGGTCTATGTGAAAATTTTCCCCTAAATAATTGAGTAACAAACTTTATTTGAGATGTTTCCCAATGACTCGGAATCTCCCCAATCCATTCCACTCCACTATCTTTCATTTCCACATCGGGATTCAATCCTTTGGTTACACAATGATTGATAAGGGAAGTTCGTTTTTCTTTCAGTAGTTCAATCTTTTGTTGGGTTTTTTCAATCAGTTCATCAATCTTGTTGGTTTTGGTGTCAAGGAAGGAAACGATTTGGGTTTGGGTTTCTTTGGGTGGATAATAAATCTGAAAATTACTTACTTTATGTGACCTTAAATTGATTCTTGTAAATCCACGACCCTCAACACTTAATAATTCACGATATGAATGACCACTCAATAAATAATTGACAAATAAAGAATCATATTTTTCATCAGTTATTCTAAATCCCCTACAAAAAGTATTGAGATATACTTCACCTAATTCTTCTTTCAATACAGATGGTTTCCCTATTCCTTCTTGGTCTTCTGAACTCATCAGGAAAAATAAGTCAAATTGTTTTACTCTATTCTGTTTATCATCTTCCGATATATTGACTTTCCCCAAATTATCCCTTGAAATGTAGGTGTTGTCTGAAATGTTGGTAAATGGGATAAATGGTTTATTATTTGGATTACCATCATCATTAAAATCTTTACCACTTTTTCCCGAAAGTCCTCCATATAAGAAACCAATGTATTTCAATCTGATAGAATCCCAATCATTTGGTATATCACCTAACCATTCCACTCCACTATCTTTGTATGACGGATAGGAATTCATCAATCCAATATTTCCTTCATAGTTCCACCAATCTGTTCATCCAACTTTAACAAATCTTGAGTGATGTCTTCCAATGAACGAAGTGGTTTATATTTATAGAAATACTTGGTGAAATTGATTTCATATCCAACTTTATCTTTATTCCTATCCATCCACGAATCAGGTAGATGTGGTTTTACTTCTCTTTCGTAATAATCATCTATATCTTGTTCTAATGGAACTCGTTCATAATCTCGTTTCTTTGAATTTGGTTTTGGATTTCCTTGTCTGTCTGTAATCACATTTCCATCATCATCCAATAAGGGTTGTTCAATGGTTACTTTGGTATAACCGAAAAAGTGATTATCATAAATTTTACTGTATTCAGTCTCCTCAAAGTTCAGATAGTTCTCCAATAAGATGTTTCGGTTTTTCTCTGTTAATTCTTTCCGTTTATTTCCCAATGATTTCTTCATTTGTTTGAAAAAAGAAGAACCATCAATTAATTGAACTTTACCTTTCCGTCTTTTTGACTTCTTATTATTCACAACCCATATGTAAGTGGAAATACCTGTATTAAAGAACAATTGGTCAGGAAGTGAAACAATACACTCCAACCAATCATTTTCAATAATCCATCTTCTTATTTCTGATTCACCACTTCCACTATCTCCTGTGAACAATGGTGAACCATTAAACACAATCCCAATCCTACTTCCTTTTCTTTCCATCTTGGAAATCATATGTTGAAGAAATAACAATGAACCATCTGATGTTCTTGGTGTTCCTACTGTAAATCTTCCCAATGGATTTGAACTTTCATTTTTAATAAAATCAACTTCTGATTTCCAACTCACACCAAAGGGTGGATTGGTTATCAT
>ENA-OREN01005672-OREN01005672.1-marine-metagenome-genome-assembly--contig:-NODE-5672-length-10267-cov-3.488224_pt1 | contig 10267 bp, 30 predicted proteins | sample MGYA00248624_ERZ508555 | MGnify/ENA primary metagenome ERZ508555 (study PRJEB26222, sample SAMN06267773) | marine metagenome | isolation source: Saanich Inlet, British Columbia, Canada | place...
AATGTCATAGATAGAGTTGTTCCTGACAAGAACGCTAACGCTAAAGCAAAAAGAGAAATAGAAAAGTCTCTTGTTGAGAATGCTAATGAATTATTATTAGCACAAACAGAAATTAATAAAGTAGAAGCTGGACATAGGTCATTGTTTGTTGCAGGATGGCGACCAATGATAGGTTGGTCATGTGCCTTTGGTATATTTTGGCTTTTTGTTGGACATCCTTTTGCAGTTTATATAGATGGATTAGATGGTGTGACAACTCCTATCCCTACTATTGACAATGAAATTTTATTAGAATTAACTTTCGCACTTTTAGGAATGTCTGGATTGCGTACTTTTGAAAAACTAAAAGGTATAGCTACATGATAAAGGCATCTCCTAATTTTACTGTAGATGAATTAACCTTTAGCGAAACAGCAACAAGAAAGGATATAGATAACACACCATCTGACGAGGTGTTAGATAATCTATTGATAACAGCATGGAGCATGGAAGATGTTAGAAAACTACTTAATAATAATCCTATACTTATTAGCAGTGGCTATCGTTGTTTGGAGCTTAATACACTACTCGGCAGTAAGCCAACTTCTGCACACATTAGAGGATTGGCTTGCGACTTTACTTGCGAAAAGTTCGGTAGCCCTCATGACATTGTGGATGCTATTTTTAGGTCTGATATTCTTTATGACCAGATTATTTTGGAGTTTGATAAATGGGTTCATATCGCTTTTCCAGAAAATGGAAAGAGTGCTAGGAAAAAAGCGTTAATCATAAATAAAAAAGGAACAATGATATACTCTCAATAATGGATATATTACTTATAGCCAAACACATGATGGACAAAACAATAGATGATATTGATATTGTTTATGGCGAGAACACAATGACTATATTTTTAGATGATGGTTCTAGTGTTGAGATGATTGTTGATTCTATACATTTAAACACAACAGAATATGACTCGTAAAACAAAAAACCTATTAAACACATTATCATCTATGTTGACTATTGCTTTAGTGTTATTGTTAACATACTTCATATTCTTACTATTTATTGTTTAAACATGATGTTTTGACCTCGTCAGAGGCTCGTGGTGAGCTTTAAATTAGTTAGTTAAGGGGTAGCCCTACCTTAAAACTCCTTACCATAGCTATATAATAGCTCTTTGTTTACAAGAAATGCTTTTTTCTTTGCAGTATCTCCATTCCCAACAAATTCCACATACTTATATTGATTTTGTAAAAGACAATTATAAATATCTCTAACCTCAATAATAACGAATTTTTTTTGGTCATAAAATACCCAATACTTTGCTTTCGTTGTAATTAAAGCAGAAGGCTTATTAAACATCTCTATTTCTATTACAATATTTCCTGTGTAATTACTTTTAGCATCTTGCTTTACTTCAATGCCATAATTTAATTCAGGAATCCATATGTCATATTCTTTACAATAACCTTCTATTGAATATGCTTTTGGATATTTCTTTTTTATTTTCTCAAGAACTAAAGCCTCTACTTCTTGCCCTACAAGTAAATCTTCTTTAAATGTATTAGGCATATATCTTTCTCCCAGCGATAGTTAAAAGATTGTCTATAGCTAACCCTAAATCTCTCTCGTAGTACATAGGCTTGTTGCCACCTAAAAATCTATAGTTAATAGCTTGTTTTTGCTTTATAGGTAAGTCGTCTATAATAGAGTCAACAATCTTAACATTGTCCATATCAGATTTAGATACCATATCCTCAAACACCTCTGAAGTAGACTCGCCTCCTGTTAAAAAGTAAGTTGTTTTGTTAGGGTAACCTAGCCTGTGGCTATCTTTTTTCATCCACCTTGCCCAATCTTCTAATATGTTCATGAGCCTAGCAATCCTCACTTTTTACTTAATCCACCTAGTATTGTTCCCCAGTTACTTGCTTTCCTTGTTTGTTGTGGAGTTAGTGCTTTAGGCATTGTAAAGTCACTTGTTTCACTTATTTTATCTAGTGTAGTAACTGAAACTCCTGCATAATCTGCCACTCTTTTCCTACTAGCATCAGGATTCTTTGCTATAAATTCTTTTGCCCTTTTAATAGCAGTTTCTCTTTCTTGTTGTCTTTCTTGTTTTCTTTTAGCAATTTCTTTAACTTGAAATCTACTCATGATATATCTACCTCCCTACATACCCATTTGTTATTTTTCTTATGCCACCCTTGAACAAGTAGCACCCAATTTGCATCTCTTAAATGCTTGATAGCATCACTATCTTCCATCTTCTTTAGCCTAGCAGAAACATTACTATAGCTAGTCACTTGGATTCCAACTGTGTTGCCTTTAATATCTATTGCTAATAAGTCTATAATGCCAAACAAATCTTGTCTTATCTTGGCAAATGCGTTCCACCTTTCTACAATAGCAACTAAAGGATAGTCTCCACTATCCCGTAGCTTCTTCAGAGTCCTTTGTGTTGGGCTTATTGCCATTTAATCATTGCCTTTTATAATGTCTCCCACCATCTTTTAAAATGTTTTCCATAACCATCATCACCATCATCATGATAATCTCTACCAATACTAAAAAATGGGTTTTCTAAATGTTCAATTATTTTTTCTCCAACAGTGTTTATGTTTTCCCAATCTAAATATCGTTCTTCTAAACACTCAAGAAACCACAACCATTTTTCTTTTTGGTCTTGGTTATCAAAAACAATATTATAATTAATATTCTTATCTTTCTTTCTAATTTTCATATGGTCTTTTTCATTAGGATGACCACTAAATATTCTATTCCAAGCATCTTGTAACTCTTTGTCTGTTATGTCTTGCTTTCTACGACCTGACCCTTTACTCATTACAGTCTCTCCTTGCTTTACAAGCCTTATGTTTATCATAATATCTTACGCTGTTGTTTTTCATGTCTATGTTTTTAATTTGCGTTCCTTTTGGCAAATAAATATATTCTTTTTGCAAACACTTGTATTCCATTTCAACTTTATTTGGGTCTGGATAATGTAGGCTTAAAAAGATAGAGCCTTCTTGGCAACTGCGAAAGTTTCCAATATACTCCCAATCTTGCAAAGGGTCTGGTGCTAGATTAATTACCATTACAAATGCAAACTCAATCATGATTTACTCCTTAAAGTTTCCTTTAGTTATAATCTTTCCTGTTAGTTCGTGTGCAATATTAAAATCTTTTTTGTTGTAATTCATTGTAAATTTATATCCATCATATATAAAGCTATGTTCTTTCCATGTATCTTTATTTTTTTTTAGTGCTTCCTTGCCCTTTGCCATTATTCTCACTCCAATATACATTTAGTATTGTTTCACATTGTGGGCAACTATACTGACTCCATATTAAATATTGACTATCCATGTCATCATCATTATCCCAATCATTTCCCCATATCATTTCTACATCTTTACATTTAGGACAATTAATCATTTCTTTTCCTTACAAAAGCCTGATGAATTAAACTCTCCTATCTCTACATTAACACTGCACCACCACTTGCCATCAGAATATATCTTGGCTGGTTTTTTACAAACATTGCATAATGGATTATTTATTTTTATCGGTTTTACAGATGCCATGATTTTCTTTTATGTCATACCAATTAAACGAACAATACCATTTTTTATCGCTATCCATAAACATAGCATCACGACCACACTTATGACAAACAAATTTGTCTCCGTAAATATAAACTTCTTGCTTGTTAGTCTTCATCATGAAATTCATCAAATTGTTTATCAAGCATTATTTCATTCATTGTTTTTAACTTTTCTTCATCATTTTCAAGATGAGCAATCAAATGACTAATATACCATTTAGCTTTTTTAAGGTCATTTACACCATCTTTGTTTTTCCATCTCCACAAATATTTCATAATATTTCCTGTGTCAGTAGCTTCTACTCCAACTAAACCTTCTACTGTTGCTTCAATACAATCAATACATTCCAAACCTTTTGTAGATTTATAATGTTCTGGGTTTATTTTGTCAGACATAAGATTTTTTCTCCTTATTTTTAAATTCTATAAACTCTATTACTTGGTCTATATCTATATTGCTATGATAACAACATAATTCTATTAATTCATCTTTACTATATAACCATTTTAAAGCATCTCTTTTCCAATACAAATCATTCTGTAGTTTTTTTGGATTTTCACCATTTGATTCTCGTTTTAAATATCTTTTGTCTCTTGCAATATCTTTGGTATCAGGAATATAAGTAGCATCTGTTATTAATTGCAATAACATTGATTGCATAAGCCTTATCTCTCCAAAATATTCTGATTTATTCATGGTTTTTACTACCCTTATTTAATTTATTTGTAACACTATTATTACAACTATCACTTATAATCAAGTCTTGATTAACCAACAAGGAACTTAATTATGTGGACAAAACCATCAGCTACTGAAATGAGATTTGGCTTTGAAGTAACAATGTATGTAATGAACAAATAAAAAAAGGGGGTTTAAACACCCCCAATCCCTTTAGTTAAAACGGCACATCTTCTGACACTTGGTCAAAACCTTCTTTAGCTTGTGGAGCAGTTGTATTACTACCACCCTCATCTTTAAAGAACACTTTAGTGTTACCTAGTATAGCTCCTCTTGTTCCAGCTTCTCTTTCTTCTTGAGTCACTGATTGAGTAATCATACCATTGTTGTCATATTGGTCTTTCTCATCTAAATTAACAAATGCGGTTATGTTTAAATAAGTGCCTTTCTTACCATCAATAAGTTTAGCCTTATCAATCTTTGTTACATCAATACTTGCTGAAATTCCTACTGTTGCCATTAGTTATTCTCCTTAATAAATTTAACTGAATCCATGACCTCAACTGCAAACTCATGAATATCTCTTTCTAGACGACCTATTAAATCATCATCTCTTTCTACTCTTTTGATAAAGAGTTTATAGTCATCAGGGAAGTCAGGGTGATAACAAACAAAGTCACACCACTTTCTACCCGTGCAAGCCATCTGCCACATCATTTGATGAATATATCGTTTCGGAATCACTGCGTTCTGCAATATTTCCGTATGTGTTGTTGCTTGGGGGCATTTAATTTCTATTAGCCCCTCATCTCCTACCATGCCATCAGGACTAGCCCCAGACATCATTACTGTTGGGTGGTCTACAAAGCCCTCTTCTTTAACATCTACATCTTTAAGAAGCCCTAGCTTTGCTATGTAAGCGTTCATAGCTTCATCTTCATACTCAACCCCATGCCTCATAGCCTCATTCATAAATATCTTTACAGGCTTTCCTGTCAGTTGCTCGGTAATGAGTTGAGTTCTGTATTTTCGTTTATACATACTCTCGCCATTCTTAACCTTAACAATGACATTATCTACATTACTAGCAGTGACCTTACCTACCCTAGCTTGAAACCACTCATCTGTTCGTTGTTCCATGTTTAAACATCCTTTTTAATTGTTTCTATAAATGGCATACATAACTTTCTGTCCGCCTCGTTTAAACCATTAAAGTATTGTCTTGCCGTAGCTACACCTTGTTCTTTATAAATGTTCTCTATGCGTTCCAGAACATCTCCCTCTGGCAAATCCTCTCCCTGATATATATACAAACCAATACCATGTAATGATATAGCTTTTGCTAAACATCTTTGCATAGCCGTATTTAATTGCATAGCATTAGGATTTTTAATAGCTTGATTCTTAAAATCTAATACAGGTAGCTGTGCTGTCATCTCTTTATTAAATGCTTGAACTGTGCAAAATACCATCATGCTACCATCAGGTAATGTAAGTGGTTCTGCATAAGTCCATGTTGCTGACTCACATCTTTGCAACAATGTATCTACTGCCCAAGCCCATGATAGATAGGTAAACTTACCTTTTTTTTCTGTGTATTTACTGACATCTAACTTTCTTAAATCTGCATATTTACTCATGACTTTACCCCAAACATTTCATTTATGATTTGTTGTTTGTAGGCAAGTTGAGACATCTGTTCCATCTCTTGATAGTCTCTTGCCATCTCTTGTTGTAATTGGTCTTGTGATTCTACTTGCTGAACTGCAAGTGCTAATTCTGTTGATTTACTCATTGTGTTTCTCCTTTATTTTTAAAAGTCAATAACATAATATCATGTTAATTTTATTTGTCAAACTGTTTATTTAACTTGTCAAAACCTTTTGATTTATAAACCTTTCCCTCTTTACTTGTTGCTCTAAATTCTGCACTTTTAAAGGTGCGTTTAAACTTCTTAATAAATTCATTAGCAGTTAACATGGTCTCTCCGAAAATCTCTGTTTAAACTTATCAAACCAAAAAGAAAATGTGCCTTCAAAAGGGTGGTTTCTTTGCTTCTGAACCATCAGATAAGAAGTGCAAGGATTATCTCCATCTTCCAACTCTCCTAACATCTTTGCCTGTTCTACATCTTTTCTACGATGTAAGCAGATAATGTTGTCTGTCAGGTTTCTAATATGGCTACTCCCTAAAATATGGCTAGCGTCAGGTATCACTGTTTCATCTGCTAACTTTTTAGTATGAGCAACCAAAAAGACATGTATATTTAAATCTCTAGCCATACAACTAATTTTGTTAATAAACTTTTTCTGACTTGCGTAATCATCTTCAGCAATGCTGTCTACTTTCATTAAACTGTCTATGACAAAAACATCACAATTGTGGACATTTTTTCCAAAATGTAGGCTTGCAACTAAATCATTTTCGCTAGTCGTGCCTTGTGCATTAAATAACCATAGTTTGTTTTTATATTCATTACAGAAATCTTCAATCTGTTGGTCATTAGCTTCCTTAACGCCTGTTTGTTGAATCATTTTTGCTATCTGTATAACGGGTCTCATTTCCATACTTGCTACTAAAACATTTGTATAGTTCATAAGGTGTAATAATACTTGTGATAAGAAAGTGGTCTTTCCTGAACCGCTACTGCCTGTCAAGATTGTTACTTCCCCTCGTCTTATTAAAAAATTACTATCCTCATCAGTTTTCTGGAATCCTAAAGAGAAGCCAGAATTTTTCTCATTACGATAATAGTTTTTTACATCGTCTATTAAATCATTAGTCGTTTTTACTTTAAAATCTGTTTCTTCTTCATAAAAACCACCCTCTTGCAAAGTCTTTCTATTAATCGTTAATTGGTCAACAATACTTCCTACATCAGTTTTCATAAAGCACCTCTTATTTGTGTCGGTGATTTAGGATTATCATTCCACCTTTCTTGATTAATAATAACTTCAGGGCTAGGATTAAATCCCTCTAACCATTCTTTAGTTTTTTTCATAGTGGCAGTCCAAGAAATAATTTGTTTGGAAATATTATCTAATTTTTTTGACTTCCATTTATCCAGACAACCTTTCTTATTTATTTTTCTTTTTGCAGGTAATGCTTCCCACCATTTTTCAAAATCATTAGCAGTGCCTCTAACAACTTCAGATTTTAAAACTGTTAGCATTACTTCTTTTTTTAATTCTTGCTCTGTAACTTCATAGAACCAATTTTTTGCGTTTAAACTGTCGTATATTTTTTTTAGTTTTTCCTCATTTTGTCTTAACCGAAAAGCACAAGATTTTAGGTCAGGCAATACACCATTAAACTGCGAAGCTAAATCCCACGCTTCTCTTAAAAACAGTCTTTCTGTTTCTGATAATTCCATGTAAGTAACATCGTTCAAAATATCACCGCCATACATTTTATACCAAGTCATTTTATTTTTATGTTTGTAATGTTGGAACTTGTCCCAATTTTTTATCTTAAACATTATTTTTCCTTTTTATGTTTAAACAGTTTTAGTTAAATACTCCTGAATTTCATACTGTCTTAATTTTGGAATTTGTTTATTGATAAACCATTTTGAAACTGCCTGTCTACTGATTTGTAATTTGTCTGCAATGTCAGATTGATTTCTAAAATTTTCTAGCAGATATTCAAATGTAATTTTTTCCATTTTTGTTTCCTTGTTAATTGATTGAGATGTCATCTTAACTTGAGCAAAAAAGATTGTCAAGTAAAATCTGAAAGATAAACATCATCATCACCTATATATATAATCTTATATAATCTAATCTAATCTGTTATATACATTGTCTAGAGGTTGTCTAGAGCCTCTCTAGAGTTAGCCTGTTTAAACTTATAAATCAATAACTTAAAAAAAAGAAATAAAAAGGTTGACATCTATTTATATAATATGTCATCATGTCTTTACATTAATAAAAAGGAGAGCAAAAATGAAAGATTATGAGTATGAAGTGATTGGTTACTTGTTAGCAAAAGTTGACCAAGAAACGGGTGAAGAAGTATTAAACAGGCATGGAGATGTAAAGTTGTTTAAACACCTAGACAATAATATTTATGTTCTAGGATTTTCAGAAGAATCAGTAGAGGAGATACAGCAATGAGTATGAACGAATGGGAAACAATAGGGTGGGTTTATAACAAAGCCCTAGATGAAGTAGAAGTGCCAATTATAGTTTTCTATAAAGTAGAAAATACAGACCATACAAATTATCCTATAAGGAACATTGGAATTAAATCAATAGGATTATATGATGATGAAGATGGTTATGGGCAAGACTATCTACTATCTGATGATGAAGTAGAAAAAGTTTATGAAAATATTTATGAATCCTTAAACGAAAAACCAATTTATGATGAATATGGGGGAGAGTGAACATGAGTAATTATGACTACGATATAGATGTAAATATACCAACAACAGTAAGGTTGGATAATGGCAATGTTTTAGATTTAAAATTAAATAGCAGTATTTTAAATGACTCAACATTAGATAGAATTTTTCAAGACATTGATGATTTTTTAGAAAATGAATTTCAAGGAGGGATTGAGTGATGATTAATTTTTTAATGGAAGATAAAGAAGTAGAAATTTTTTTAAGATTTAAGGCATGGAAAATGAACCTGATTGATAAGTGGGAAGTTTATCCATTTTGTTATGAATACATAAAAAACAATTTAGTATCTAAATCATTTGTAGTTGACACTGCAAAAGAAATATGCGATATTAAATCTGAAGTCGTTGACATGAGATTAGACGACATATCTAAAATGTAAAAAGGAGTGTTTAAACATGGAAAGACGAGACGAAGATTGGATTAACCCTGATGAACCAAAGATGGGTTATAACGGAAAGTTTTTTGAATTAGATGATGATGATGAAATGGAAATTGAAGTGGAGTTAGAAGATGATAAATAATGATGAAGTTTTAGAGAAAATATATGATGAAGTTTATCAAGAAATTTTAGATGATGAACATGAGAATAAAGAGAACCCTGATTACAAGGTCTTATCTTTAGAACAAAAAAACGATAAGGCTTATCAGATAACCATGATGAAATTCTTAAAAACGGGAATGGTATAGTGTCAACTACTTTATTTAAATCGCACTACGGGCTTTATATGAAGCCGTTTTTTAGCGTTTAAACAGAATATAGCTGATATTAGGCTTTATAATTAATTAGTAAATAAAGCTTGACATTATATTCAGTTATGGCATTATGTCTATATGGTGCTGATTCGCACTTAAAAAGGAAAACATTATGGACTTGTTTAAACAGGCAATTATAAACAAAGTATGTTTTGGTCGGGAAGAAGAGGAAGTAGAAGCAATCAAAAGATTATCAAAAAAAGAAGTAAAAGGTAATCCGCACAATTTAGATTTGCAGATACTAATGCAATATGCAATTATTAATTAATTAACAAAAGGAAAAAATATTATGTCATATGAAATTGGAAAAGCTTTAAAAAGGAAAAAATCAGGTAAGAAGATTTCTAAATCTGAAAAACAATTAGCGAAATCAAAAGCTAAAAATAAAAATATTGACCTTCATAAATTATTGTTAAAAGAGTTAAAGAATATGAATTGGAATATTTAACAAATAACAGTTAGGGAGTTTAAACGCTCCCTACTATTAATTGTAATTAATAGTTGACATCATAATAAAAGTATGTAGAATAATAAATGTAGTAAATATTAATTAACAAAAGGAAAACAAACATGAAAATTGGAAAAAATTTAAGAAAAACACACAGACTATATAATGAGTATTTATTTCTCTTAAGTGATGATATGGATTTTTATAACGCTTGGGAAGATACTGATGAAGATTTTTATGAATGGGTTATGGATTATGAAGTTGATAGCGATTGGAAAAAGGAGACTGTTTAAACATGAAAACATATACACTTAAAGAAGTTCTAGCACTGTATGAAGATAACAACGAGTCAGGCTACTATTACGGCTACAAGGGGATAGTTTTAAA
>ENA-OREN01005674-OREN01005674.1-marine-metagenome-genome-assembly--contig:-NODE-5674-length-10266-cov-4.005005_pt1 | contig 10266 bp, 9 predicted proteins | sample MGYA00248624_ERZ508555 | MGnify/ENA primary metagenome ERZ508555 (study PRJEB26222, sample SAMN06267773) | marine metagenome | isolation source: Saanich Inlet, British Columbia, Canada | place...
GGCTGGACGCGCTTCGACGTCATCCAGCCGATGTACAAGCTGGTCAAGCGTCAGGCCGAGGTCGAAATCCTTCCGCTGGCGCGGGCCGAGAATCTCGGCGTCGTCACCTACAGCCCTGTCGGCGGAGGATTGCTGAGCGGTAAGTTCCGCCCGGGCACACGCCCCAACGACGGCCGGTTGGTGGAGAATGCGAGCTATAGCCGACGCTACGGCGACGAATGGATGCTGGAGACGGCCGGTGCGTTCGGCGAATTCGCGGATGCCAGGGGTGTCCATCCCGTGACCCTGGCCGTGGCCTGGGCGGCGGCGCACCCGGACGTGACCTGCCCGATCATCGGCGCCCGCAGCCTGGAACAATTGCAACCGTCCCTCGACGCGCTCGACTTCGAGTTGCCGGCGGATTTACGCGACGAAATCTCGGCGCTTTCCCGCCGGCCGCCGCCGGCGACCGATCGAACGGAAGTCCAGGAATAGCGCTGGTCGTCGGGCCGTGACGACGCGCATCGGACGGTGTGCCACCGCCTATGGAATTGGAAACGGCAATCCCAAATTTGATGGAAAAGTTGACCTGAAGCCCATTATTGTTGCTGTAATGACGTGACTGGAGGGGCGGTAGATGGACAGAACCGACGCGATGGCCTTGTTCGTGGCGGCAATCGATGCGGGTAGTCTTTCGGGCGCGTCCCGGAAAATCGGATTGTCGCTTTCCTCCGTCAGCCGACATTTGACGGCCCTGGAGGAACGCCTCGGCACCAAACTGGTTGTGCGGACGACCCGCGCACTGGTCCTGACCGATGCGGGACAGACCTATTACGAGGCAGCCAAGCGCCTGCTTGCGGAAGTCGACGATCTGGAAGCCAGCCTGACGACGGATGCCGCAGCGCCCAAGGGCCCCCTCAATGTCTGCGCGCCGACCCTCTTCGGGCGGGTGTTCATATTGCCGATTCTGGCGGACTTCGCGGTCCGGCATCCGGCGATAACAATGGACGTGATGCTGCTCGATCGGACACCAAATCTTATTGAAGACGGGATCGATCTTGCTGTCCGTATTGAGGACCTTGACGATTCGAGCCTGATCGCCCGCAAGCTGGGTTCCCTGCGCTGGGTGTTCGCCGCTTCGCCGGAGTATCTCGCGACCCGGGGCACGCCGGCGGCGCCGGACGATCTGGCGCGGCAGGACTGTCTTCTCTTCAGCCAGCAAGGCCGTGAGTCTTCATGGCCGATACTGGTCGGCGGCAATCTGGAGCGCGTCACGGTTCCGGTCCGGATGCGGTCGAACACCCTCGACGGGGTCGTGGCCGCGGCCGTAGCGGGTGCGGGTATTGTCCATGCGCCGGCATGGGCCGTTGCCGATCATGTCGCCGAGGGCCGCCTCCAACTCGTGCTGTGTGATTTCGAGGTCCCGCACCGCCCGATCAGCGCTGTGTTCACGCACAACCGACTTTTGTCGGGCAAAGTCCGTGCGCTGCTCGACGCTCTGGCCGAAGGGCTGTCCGGTTACAAGCTGGATGAAGTGCCGCCTTTCGGGTCACGCCCGACGGCTTGAGGCGCGCCGAACGATCTTGCCGACCCATCGAGGCAACGAACCTAGTGCAAATCTGAAAGAGTGGTTTTCAATCCATTGGCTTCTGTGGGTTGCAGGCCGTCGGCATATTCGGCGGCGGCAAAACCAGCCAGAAAATCAATGGAGAGAGACATGCGTTTCGGTTTGTTTGGCAGTGCTCAGGAAAGTGGTGACAATCTCGGTGCGGGCGTGGGGCAGGGGTTCCACGACTATGTCGACTTCAATGTCGAAGCCGAAAGCCTCGGCTATTACAGCAGCTTTCTGGTCGAGCATCATTTCACGGGCTGGGGTCAGGTTTCCGCCACGCTCAACCTTTTGACCTGGCTCGCCTCGCGCACGACGATGCTTCGTGTCGGGACGGCGACAATGATCCTTCCCTGGCACAATCCGGTCCTGTTGGCCGAGCAGGCGGCGACGCTCAGCCTGCTCTCGGGCGGCCGTCTCGACCTGGGCGTGGGAAAGGGCTACCGCCACAGCGAGTTCGCCGGCTTCGGCATTCCGATCGAGGAATCAGAACCGCGTTTCGAGGAATGTCTCGATATCATGCTCAAGTCCTGGGCCTCGGCCGAGCGGTTCTCGCATCACGGAAAGTTCTGGGACTTCGAGAACATTGTGGTCGAGCCCGCCACCGCACAGCGGCAGGGAGTTCCGTTGTGGATGGGCGCGGGAAGCGAGGGGTCGATCCGCAAGGTCGCGGCACGCGGGTTTAATCTTCTCATGGACCAGTTTGCCGACGCGACGCTGACCGGCGAGCGCATCGCGTTCTTCCGCAACGCCCTCAAGGAAGAAGGGCGCGAATACGACCCCATGGGCGTCGCCGTTGCGCGCGAACTGTTCATCGTCGACAGCCAGCGCGAAAAGGACGAGGCGATCGAGCGCCTGAACGATCTGCGCCGGCGCACGGTCGACGTGGCCCGGGCCCCCAACCAGAAGACGGGATCGCATATTCTCGCCTACGCAAAAAAGGGTGCTGCGCCGAGTACCGAGAGCGCGCTGTTTGGCACGCCTGACGAGATCCACGCGCAGCTGTGCGATCTGCGCGACAACGGCGTGAACTACATTATCTGCAGCATCCTTGGCGGATCGCGCGCTACGCTGCGTCGTTTCGCGCGGGAGATGATGCCGGAATTCAGCGACCAGGTCTCCGCGCGTACCGCCGCGTTCGCCGGGGTGGAATCGGCGGTGTAGTTTGGCCGGGCGGCGTTCGCGGAGCAGCGCGCTTTAGTCGACCCGCACCAGAAGCTTGCCGGTGTTCTTCCCCTCGTAGAGCATCTTGATCGCGCCCGGTGCCGTGTCTGCCCCCTCGAGGATATGCTCGTTGCGGGCGAGCTTCCCTTCGCGCACCCATGTGGCGAGCTTTTCGATCGCTTCGGGGAAACGTGCCTTGTAATCGAGAATGAGGAGGCCCTGCATGCGCGCCCGCGCGACCATCAGCTGGCGATGCACGCGCGGGCCGACCGGCAGCGGATCCCAGTCTGTGATGGCGACGGTGCCGCAAATCGTAATCCGTGCGCCGATCGCGAGTTGGGTCATGACCGCATCGGTGATGGGGCCACTCGTGTTGTCGAAATAGCAGTCGATCCCGTCGGGGCAGGCGGCCTTGAGGGCCTGGGTGACATCTTCGTCGCGATAGTTGATCGCCACGTCGTAACCAAGGCTCTCGGTGCACAACGCGACTTTCTCGGCACTGCCGGTGATGCCGACGGTGCGGCAGCCCAGAATTTGGGCGATCTGTCCCACGGCCGAACCCACCGCGCCAGCCGCCGTAGAAACGACAACGGTATCGTCTTCTTTCGGTTCGCAACCCTCGAGCAGCCCGAAGTAAGCCGTCACGCCGTTCAGGCCCAGGACACCGAGCGCGAGTGAAGCGGGCAGGTCTGCCTCCTCGACCTTGCGGTCGACATTGCTGCCGTCGCTCGCGGCATAGCGCTGCCAGCCGAACATGCCGGACACGACCTCACCCTCGGCGTAGTTGGGGTGCCGGGACGCGACGACCGTCCCGACCGCGAAGGAGCGCATGACCGCGCCGATCTCGACCGGCGGCAGGTAGTTCGGCGCGTCGTTCACCCAGCCGCGCATGGCCGGGTCGACCGACCAATACTCGGTCTTGACCAGGAATTCGCCGTCGGCGATCTCAGGCACGGGCGCCTCGTCGACGGTGAAGTGTTCCGCCTCGGGCACGCCCTTGGGGCGGCTGGTCAGCAGCACGCGTCGGTTCGTCAGTTCTGCGCTCATGGCGTCTGTCGCTTTCAGAGAGAGTTGGGGGCGTGGCAGGTGTCGGGTCAGGCGTTGATCGTCAGCATGATGCGCCCGAAATGCTTGTTCGCGGCGGACCGTTCCAGGGCAGCAGATGCCTCCGAGATATCGAAGGTGCTGTCGATTGGCATCTTGAATTTGCCGGCGTCGAGCGCGTCCCACAGATCCGCGCGCGCGCGCCGAAACACCTCGGCATGCTCTTCCAGCGAGCGGGTGCGGCCGGTGGTGCCGATGTAGGTGAGGCGCCGCTCGGCGTGCATGTTGAAGTCGAACTCCGCGACCTCGCCGCCGAGCCGGCCGACATTGATGATGCGGCCATGGACCTTCGTCGCCGCCATGTTTTGGTTGGCGGCATAGCCGGAGATCTGGTCGATGATCAGGTCGACACCCTTGCCGTCCGTCGCTTCAAGGACCTGATCGACCCAGCCCGGATCGCTGGAATCGAGCGCCAGGTCGGCGCCGAACTCGGTGAGTCTTCCGCGTCGTTCGGCGTTGGTCGAGGTGCCGATCACCAGGCTGGCACCCAGATGTTTGCCGAACTGCATGCCCATGATGCCGACGCCGGTGCTGCCGCCCTGAATCAGGATCGACTGGCCGGATTTGAATTCGCCGTTGGTGACGATGGCGTCATGCATCGTCAGGAAGGCCGAAGAAATCGTGCCGCCCTGGATGAAGTCCATATGATCGGGGACGGGCAGGGTCCGGCGGTAGTCAGAGACCGCATACTCGGCCCAGCCGCCTGCACCGACACCCATCACGCGGTCGCCGACCGCGATGCCGCTGGTCTCCGAACCCGCTTCGACGACTTCACCGCAGAAGGCCGCGCCCATGACCTTGGCCGCGCCGCCGACATGCCCGTAATTCTTACCCTGGGTGGTCAGCAGGTCCGACCGGTTCACGCTGCAGCTGGCGACCTTGATGATGACTTGCGTCGGCTTCATCTCGGGCCGGTCGACCTGGGCGATCTCAACGCCGTTTTCGGTGAGCACAACGGCCTGCATCTGGTTGTCGGACATGGTTGTTCCTTTTCTCTGGTGCCCCTCAATTCACGAGAGGAACGATTCTATCTGGTCAAGTTGGTTTGTTCCGAACAGAAACCCTGATCGTTGATCTGGCGACATGATGGCAGGCCGAATGGACTGTCGGCAAACGAGTTATCTTGAGAACTCACACAAGGTAATTTAATCTGAGCTCGCAATGTACGAGCTCCCTCCTCTCAACGGATTGCGCGCCTTCGAGGCCGCCGCCCGCAACCTCAGCTTCGCGAAAGCCGCAGACGAACTGCACGTCACGCCGGCAGCGGTGAGCTATCAGATCCGCGCGCTCGAGACCAAGCTCGGGGTGAAGCTGTTCCGCAGGCTCAACCGGGCGATCGTTCTGACGGACGCGGGGGCGACGTTGTTTCCGGGTGTCCGCAGCAGTTTCGAGGGGCTGCACCGCGCGGTGGCGCGTATTGATACGACGCCAACATTGGACCGGGTGGTGACGGCGACGATCTCCCCGCACATGGCGGCCAAGTGGCTGGTGCCGCGATTGACGGGATTCATCGAGCGTCATCCCGATATCGATTTGCGCATCGCGGCGAGCAACACGGTCGTCGATCTGACCACCGACCGGGCGGACGTCGCGATCCGCTACAATCTCGGAAACAATGCCGGGCTGGTTGCGGAGAAGCTGATGGACGAGGCGGTGACGCCCATGTGCACCCCCGAGCTGCTGGGTGGCCCACATCCCATCCGCACGCCGGCCGACCTGCGTCACCACACGCTGATCCATGACGACACCCTGTCGCGGCACTGGCCCGACGCGCCCGCCTGGTCGAAATGGCTGACACTTGCGGGCGAGCCTGAGCGCGACGCGAGTGCGGGGCTGCACTTTGACCATTCCGATCACTGTATGGACGCCGCCCTGCAGGGGTCGGGTGTCATACTGGGGCGCCGGGCGATGGCCAGCCGCGATCTCGAGTTGGGGCGCCTGATCGCGCCGTTCGAGCTGGACCTGCCCTTCGAGGGCGGCATCTACAGCGTGACGACGGAAGAAAAGGCGTCGAACCCGGACGTCGCCGCATTCCGCGACTGGCTGCGCGAAGAGGCGGCGGCCATGCGAAGAAGCATTCCGCCGGGGGTGTAAGGGTGGGCTCAGCCCAGGCGGTAGAACGCTTCGGCGGTGTCGTGGAAGAAGGCGCGCTGCTCCGCCGCCGTGCGGTCGGCGAGAGCACCCCTGCACAGGGCCACCACCTCGTCATAGGTGATCATCAGTTTCTCGACGGGGAAGTTGCTGCCGAAGAAACACCGCTCGGCACCGAACATGTCGATCAGCGCGTTGTACTGCCGGGAGACCGCCGCGAGCGGTCGCGGTGTTTCCCAGTTGATGACGTTTGGACCGGAACATTTGACCGATAGATTGTCGAATTTGGCCAGCGGCTCGAGCGCGCGGCGCCAGATGTCGAAGGTCTCGTCGTCGTCGGCCGTCAGCAGGCCACCATGGACCAGGCAGAAGCGCAGGCCCGGGTGGCCGGCGACAAGCTCGGCGAAGATGCCGAACTGGTTGGCGAAGCCCTGCAGTTCGAAATGCACGTCGCGGGCCTCGAGCACCTCCAGACCGCGCCGGAATTCGGGCGACATGCAGAAGTCCGGCCGGTCGACGACCTGCCACACAGACCTGTCGGGGTGCCAGGCGACGACCTGGCGAATGCCGCGAAAGTTCGAATATTCCAGATGCCCGTCGAGGACGGTGCCCAGGTCGTCGCCGGCGATGTTGGCATGGCCGACGATGCCGTGGGGGAACCCGTGTTCGTCGGCCACGCCCTGCAGCCAGCGGGTCTCACCGACATGATCTGGCGGGTTGTAATGGGCCTGTTCGTGGACCGACTTGACCACGTTATGGTCGCCGAAGTCGGCCAGCAGGTCGTCGATCAGGTAGTCCCGGCGCAGCAATTCATACTCGGGGCCGAAGATCTTGGGCGAGGGCGGCGCCGTCAGCCACGGATAGTCCTTCACCACCCAGATGTGATGGTGGGTGTCGATGATCGGGCCGTCATACATCGCGCGACCTTTCCCGCCTGCCGGACCTAGTTGCCGGCGGCTACCAGCCCGCCCGCTCGAGATTCTCGGGCCCCGGCTCCAGTTCACCCGCATGGATTTGCCGCGCCATCTCGGTGATGCCCGCGCAGACCGGCGCCGGGCGGCCTGAAGCCTCGCACTCGGCAGCGACCAGGCCCTGGATCATGTCGGTCTCGCACAGGCGGCCCTTCATGAGATCCTGCAGGCTGGTGTTGACCGGGCCCGGCCCGATGTCGGCCAGGATCCTGTCGAGCAGGGTCTCGAGCAGATTGTTGGTGTTGTTGACGTCCTCCGGTTTGAGCCCGAAGACGGGCACGACCTTGTAGTCGAGGGACTGACCGGCGGCGAGGGCCTCCTCGCCGGCCTGGAGGAACCATTTGCGCGCTCGCGCACCGAATTCCGGACCGTTCTGCTGCAGGACCTGCTCGGGCGTGCCGCCGAGGACGGCCATCGAGCCCATGATCATCGCGTTGACGATCAGCTTCACCCACTTGGCCGACAGAATCTCGTCGATCACTTCGACCGTTCCGGTGTGGCTGCACAACTCGGCGATCAGTTCGACATGGCGTTCCTGGGAGGGATCGAAAGCGCCGACGCCGAACCAGGTGTGGTCCTTGGCGGTGCTGCGCTGGACGGTGCCGGGGTCGAACAGTTGGGAGGCGAGTTCGATGACGCAGCCAAGCGTGCGTTCAACGCCGACGATGTCGGCGATGATCTCCGCCGTCATGGCGTTCTGGACGCCGACGATCACGCCGTCGTCGGCGAGATGGGGTTCGATGAATTTCGTCAGCCAGCCCGCGTCGTAGGCCTTCGAGACCAGCAGCACGACGTCGAACTTCTCGGTGAAGGTGCACACGTCGCTCAGGTGGTGGGCGTTGGCCGGCACGTTGAAGGTGTCGTGGGTTTTGCTGGTGATGGTCAGCCCGTTGGCCCGCATCGCTTCGACATGCTCGGCCCACATGTCGATCATCGTGATCTCGATGCCCGCGCTGATCAGGTCGCTCGAGATGACGCTGCCGTTGGCGCCGGTGCCCAGCACCGCGATTTTCTTGTCTGCGAATTTATTGTCCATGTCCCCACCCCTGTATTGGCCCTTCGTGTTCGAAGGTTTCGTTACGTTACCGTTCTGGCGAACGAAATCCCATCATCTCACGGTGATGGGGCGGAGGATGTGTTTGATGTGTCGGGAAATGGTGCCGGCTGCAGGAATCGAACCCGCGACCTACTGATTACAAATCGTCTGTCCTTATGTTTCTTTGCATTGCGTGCGGGACCATATATTGCACAAAATCACTGAAAAACAGCTATATTGTATAGCATGCGCTTGCACGGGGTTGCGCTAAAATGCATGGTGTTTGTAACCCACATGTAACCCAAAAGACTAATGCCCAAACTGGTATCCAAAGCACTCACTGACCTAGCTGTGCGCAAGGCTCGTCCGGCCGAGAAGCGCTATGACCTCTATGACGCAGCTATTCGGGGCTTTGGCTTGCGCGTTTCCACGTCCGGAGCCAAGACATGGTTTGTCATGCGACGCGTGAACGGCCGCATGGTTCGCTACTCGCTGGGTCGATATCCGGAATACTCGCTCGCCGAAGCGCGTATTGCCGCGGGTGCAGCGCTCAAACAGATGACCGAGGGGGAGCACCCACGCGCGGACAAAGCTGCTCTGTTTGAGACGGTCTTGGAGGAGTGGCTCACCCGCGATCAAGGCAAAAACCGGAGTGTTAAAGACGTTAGCAACGCCATGACCAGGCATGCTCTGCCGGCCTTTGGTGGAAGGCCGATTGATGCGGTCCGTAAGCAGCACGTGCTGCGCCTGATTGACAGGATCGTCGACAGTGGCTCGCCGGTCCAAGCTAACCGCGTGCTCGCCTATTTGCGGCGCTTGTTTAACTGGTGCGTGGAGCGCGATTTAATCGTCGATAACCCGGCGGCTGGGATCAAGGCTCCGGCCAGGGAGGTTAGTCGAGAACGCGTGTTATCGATCGATGAACTGAAAGACCTGCTGGCCGCCGCTGGGCGCATTGGCTACCCGTGGGGCTCGATGGTCGAGATGCTTGTTTACACCGGCCAACGCCTGGATGAGGTGGCCCAGTCGACGTGGGATGAGGTGGATTTGGACAGCAGGGTATGGGCGTTGTCGGGCTCTCGTACTAAAAATGGCCGCCCGCATGTTGTGCATTTATCAGGCTCGGCAATGTCCACGGTCTTGGCGCTGCCAAAAGTCGAAGGCCAAGCCTGGCTGTTTAGTACGTCGGGTAGCGGCCCGGTAAAGGGCTTCTCCAAGGCCAAGGCAAAACTCGATGAAGAAAGCGGTGTTACAAACTGGACGTTCCACGACCTGCGCCGAACATTTGCCACCTTCACGACCGACAAACTGCAGATCAGCCCGGTGGTTATCGACAAGGTGCTTAACCACGCATCCGGCGCAGTGAAGGGGATCGCCGCAGTATACCAGCGTGGCGAGTACCTCGATCAGCGGAAGACCGCCATGGACGCGTGGTCCGACTTTCTGTCCGGCAGAGAGTTCCAGCAGGCCAAGCCCCTGGTCCCAGGCTCATCATGAGTGAGGACCTAAGCGCTGAGGAAATTCTTAGAAAAACACAAGACGGGTCAGAGGCTTGGCGGGACATAATTCCGTCAGATCAGCACGCACGGTTTGTCGAACGTGTTCAGCACGCGGTGGCCATCTACCTGGGCCTCGTCAGCCCTAAAGATTTGCGAGACGAGCTTGAGGCATTTGAGAGAGCGACCCGGTCTTCTTCGGCATCGATTAGCCAACTAGTGTCAGCCTTGAGTGCCGAAGCACGCGACATTCTTGCCGGTTTAGAGGCGCTACCGTCTCCGCCGGACGATGGCGCAGCGGAGCAGGGTTATTATAACGACATAAGGTCGCGCCTGGTTCGGGCGCAGCGCTGGAGGGTCGAAGGAGAGAAAAGGCGGCGGCGAACAGAAATCGTTGGGCCGCCGAAAAAGATGGGTCGGCCACCAGACGCAAAAATTGACGTGTTGGTGAGTTTTATATCTGCAGCCTACGCTTATGCGGTCGGGAAACCCACGGCACGGTCTTGGTCCGAAGCGGACGAAAGCCAGATTGAGACAATCGTCGAGGATTGTCTCGCAAACTTGGGTATCGACGACCGTCACAGTGCCAAAAAGGCTGTGCAGCGCCACATAGAAAATCGCAATTTATTAGACTAAGCCTCTGAAATAGAAACGTTATCCCGGTGGGATACTTTCCGCCGGTGCTCCTCCAGGCCGTCAACGGCATGCTTAAGACCTCTACTACTAACGGAGGTCATCATGACCGAGCAGCCGATACGCTTACTGCGTCTTCCCGAAATCCTTCGCCGCGTTCCATACAGCGAAGCCCATATTTGG
>ENA-OREN01005684-OREN01005684.1-marine-metagenome-genome-assembly--contig:-NODE-5684-length-10251-cov-3.940436_pt1 | contig 10251 bp, 12 predicted proteins | sample MGYA00248624_ERZ508555 | MGnify/ENA primary metagenome ERZ508555 (study PRJEB26222, sample SAMN06267773) | marine metagenome | isolation source: Saanich Inlet, British Columbia, Canada | place...
TACTTAAACTCAACTATTGGAACGTTGCTAAATGTTCTATTGAAAAAAGCAGAGGCTCAAGCTAAACAAGAGTCAAATGTCACAATCGATAAATCTCTACAAGCAGTTAGCTAATCATAAGTTATTCAATAAAACTATCAATTTTGATTTAAAAAGAATTAAATTAATTTTAAAAAAACTAAACAATCCAGAAAGAAAACTTAATAATGTTATTAATTTCCTGGGTTCTAGTGGAAAATTTAGTACACTATTTTCTGTAAAAAGCTTCATTGAAGCTAACGGCCAAACAGTAACTGCTTACATATCTCCATCATTAAAAGACATAAAAGAAAGATTTTGGATTGGTAATCGTTATTTAACACATCAAGAGATAAGACAATCAATTAAAATAATAGAAAAATTAAAAATACCACTAACTATTTTTGAAGTTCTTACTGTCATTTATATAATGAGTGCTTCTAAACAAAATACTAATTATCATCTAGTTGAAGCAGGAGCTCTCTTTGCTAAAGACTCTACTAACGTATTTTCATTTCCACTAGCTCAAGTAATTGTAAATATAAATAAACAACATCTTAACTTCCTAGATAAAAATAAGAAGACGCTTGATGAAATAATTTATCAAAAAGTAGGTTTTTTAAGTAATTTTACTAATATTTATGTAGGAAAACAAAACCCTAATGTTTTAAGAAAAATTAAAAATAATTTAAAAAATAACAAAAGTAATATTATTTTTCCAAATTCTTGGAAATTAATTAAAAAGAAAAATCAATACTTCTATCAAGATAAAAAAAACAAAATTAAACTAAATACTAAAAATATTCATTCAAAAGGATTATTGGAAAATCTCTGTCACGCTATAAAAATAGCTCTTGATCTTAAAATTAATAGGAAAATTATAGAAAAAACTATACCAAAAATATCTTTTGAGGGAAGATTTCAATATTTAAATAAGGGTAAAATTAAGAAAAAACTTAAAAAAAATGAAAAAATTATGCTAGATGGTGCGCATGCAGAAACAGATGCAAAAAACTTAGTAAACTATTTAAAATCAATCATGGTTACAAAATATGGTATTTGGGCGATGATGAAAAATAAAGAACCAGATATATTTATTAAACAGTTCAAGGGTACTTTTAAAAAAATAATAACTATACCTATTGAAAATGAACAAGGCTCGATGTCTGCAAAAGAATTAAGTTTTATAGCTTTAAAAAATAAATTTAATGTAGAAAAAGCTAATACTTTTAATGAAGCTTTAAAAAAAATTTCCTCAAAAGAAAAAAAGCTTATTGTTTGTTTTGGTTCACTCTATAATGTTGGAAATATTTTAAATAAAAACTAAATATGAGGTTCAATAAATTCTAGCATATCTTTTTCGCTAGTTGCTCCTACTTTTGTGCCTAAAAGCTTGCTGCCTTTAAATAAAAGAACTGTTGGCACTCCTCTTACTGAATACTTAGTAGGTTCATTCGGTTGAGATTCAATGTCGTGATAGTAACAATCAATTTTATCCTTTTTTTCATTAGATATTTTTTCAATGATTGGTTTTAACTGCTGACATGGTCCACACCACGAAGCTGAAAATTGAATTAGAGAAAGTTTATCTCCACTTATTTGTTCTTGAAATTTTTCGTCTGTTGAATCTTTAAATGCCATACACTCTAATTAAGTATTTTAAATTTTTTGTCAACTACGCAGATGAGTAATGTTTTTCTAATTCTTCAACGTATGCGTTAATTTCATCTAAAATTTTTAGCTTCTCTGGCTCACCCTGCTTTTCAAATTTTGCTCTCAAGGTATCGATCTCTGAATAAGTTCTTGGTATAGTATTCCATTTTTCATTATTTGTGCTCAAAAGTTTTTTAGCTACGTCTTTATGTATAAGATTATAGTCTGACTTACTTAAAGACTCTGGTTTTTCCATATACAACAATTTTTTTCCAAAATATTGTAGTCTCTCATCTTTAAATTTTGAAATTACTTGAAGTTTTTTATCCCAGCTAGTTGAATGGAACTCAGGCATTATCTTATTATCTTCTGCTGTGGTAAATTTAGCGTAAATACTTTCTTCATTATATAAGTCCTCTTGAGATTTACTTTGTTCTTTTTCCTCTGCTTCTGAACGTTTAATAGACTCAATTTTTTCTGCAAACTGCTTGTTATCTCTTATCAATTTAGCCCGCGCTTCTAACTTAGTTGTTCCTATCAATTTATATTCATCAAATTTATCACCATAAGAAGGGTTCATAATTACAGGATGTTTATTGTGCCTTACAGTTCTGATAAATTTTGGTTGTTTTTTCATAGCAGCCTCTAATTCATTTAATGGCATTTTAAAATAAGGCTCCGGATCATGTTTAAGATCAAAACATAAAGGCCACTGGTATTGAGGATGCTGGCAAATAAAAGTTTGAACATAAGGTCTGCTTTTTCCATAAAAATATTCATTAGTACAAAAAAATAATTCTTTTTTAATTAATTCTAAGGATTGGGTTTTATCCATTGTAAGCATGCTTGCTTTCCAAACGCTGGGAGCTTTTTTTGAAATTAATTTTGCAACTCCGATAGTTGCAAGTACATCTCCTATTGCTGAGTGGGCAGCATCACCATGCTCTATACCATTCATTGGTGCTAACTTATCTAACTTATAAACATCATTACCTTTTTCATTAACTGGGTTCTTTAAAGTTTTTGGATAATAAAGATTTGCTGCACGAGCAAGACTTAAAATATCTCCCCTTGTATTTCCATTGGTGCTAGTGATGTAAGCATATTCTAAAGTTTGAAAAAGAGTACACCTTAGAAACTCTTCATCAAATTCTATGCTGTTAAATCCAATATACGTAGCTTTGCCCCATCGTTTTAACGTTTCAACAAATTGTCTTACCATCTCGTAATGAGATAAATTTGATTCCTTTAGCATTTTTGGTGTTGATTTATTTACAATCAAGGCCATAGCTTCAGGAATAATTCCTGGGTTTAATCTACATCTTGCATCAAAACGATCTAATTCATCCAAGTTATCGTTTGTTAAAACTGCTCCAATCTGAATGATTTGACCCCAATACTTATTTGATGAACTGGTCTCAAAATCGTAAAAGACAAAATTTGACATGATAAATTTATTTAAGAACTTTAATTTTTTCTGAATTTTCTTCTAAAGTTTCCTTAACTTGTTGAGGATCTTTTATATTAGAAAGTGTATTCATAATTGATCTTGCGTCTCTACCAAATCCATCAGTAGCAGTCATAGCTTGTTCAAGTTTTTTTCTCAAATCTTTAATGCCATCAAAATGTTTATCAAATCTTGAGCTAATATTTCTTAAATCGCTATAAATTTGTGTTGCGTGTTGCTGTACTTTTAAAGTTTGAAATCCCAAATGATAAGATTGAAGTAAAGCTGATAAAGTATTAGGACCTGAAATTGTTACTTTATATTTTGTTCTCAGTTCATGTAATAATAATTCTTTAGTTTTTGGATCTCTATAACTTGAAAGCTCTGCGAAAAGTCCTTCTGTGGGTACATAGACAATCGCAAAATCTGTGCTTTTAGGCGGAGCTATATACTTTAAATTTACTGACTTAGCTTTTAATCTAAAAGCTGCTGCTAAATCCTTTCTTGCTTCTGCTTGAGCGTCTTTATCATTAGCATTATATGCATCATCAATAGCTTTATATTTTTCCACAGGCCAGTGGCTGTCGATTGGTAACATGACGTCTTGGAGCTTAATAGCAAATTCTACTGTTTCTGAAGTTTCCTCAGGTTTCATTTTAACGTTAGCTATAAATTGTGATGCTGGCAGTAAATCTTTTAATAGCGAACCAAGTCCAAACTCGGCTAAAGTGCCGTAAGTTTTTACTCCACTTAAAATTTTACTGAAATTATCTTGGCTTCTATTTAATTCACCTACTTGTTGATTAAAAACTCCAACTTTTTCATCTACTTTAGTAAGAGCCCCTGTCATATCTTTAGCAATCTCCTTGCTCATAGAGCCAAAGGATTGGCTAAAGGAATTCTTTAGTGAGCTAACTTCGTCTTTAAATATCTGACTATTGTCAGTTAACTCTGGCTGCTTACGCTTAAATAAGAGAACAACTGCTATTAAATTAGCTAGTAATAGGCAAATAACTATAGCAATAAGTATCGAATCCATAAACAATTATATATCATTTACGATATTAATTCTAAATGATTGGTTTTATGACTTATTTTCTTGGCTGGATAAGTCTGCCCCTGTATCAGGGTCAAGCTCAATACCTAATGGAGTAATATCTTTTGGTAATGGAGTGAAAGAACTATCTGGATTTTCCTCATACTCACTTCGCGTTATTCGATAGATGCCGAAGATAACCATTAGAGTTAAAAATAAAATAATGTAAACGAAAAAACCATTAGCGCCAAGTAACTGCATTGTTATAGAGCATAATATTGGTCCAAATATTGCCCCTACTCCAAAAACTATGTTTAAGCCAGATCCAGCAGCTACGAATTTATCTTTTGTAATATTATCGTTTACATATGCAAGAATAATAGGGAAAAAAGTAAGTGTCATGCCCGCCATTAATGTAATACTTAAAAATAATTTTGTTTTTTCTAACGTAGTAGAAAAATAATTAAACTTAGTTAGATTCTGAGTAAAAGCATTAGAAAATGATGTACCTGAAAATAGTATTGCTAATATACAAAAAATAATCGCGAGTATTCCGCTAGCTATAATGACTTTTCTACGATCCATTCTGTCAGAGATATAACCAATCGGCCATTGAAAAATAGCTCCTGCAGCTACTATCAGAGTAAGAAGTATTGAAATTTCATAAATTGTTAAATTCATGTTAGCCGCATACACTGAAGCAAGAGTTAAAACAGCAGAGTAAATAAATCCAGTACATAGCATAGCAAAACTTCCAAAAGGAGAAATACGATAGAGTTCTTTTATACTCATTGAAGCTGTCTTTTTAAATTTCGGAGGTTTTTTTTTCGCTAAAAGAATTGGTACTAAGGCAATTGAAAATAAAACTGAAATTAAAATAAAAGGCTCATATTTAGTAGGGCTACTAACGTTTAGTAATAAATTACCTGTTGCAAAAGCAACGTAAGTAATAATCATATATAATGATAAAATTTGTCCTCGATTTCTATTAGTTGCTCTATCATTTAACCAACTTTCTGTAACAATAAAGATAGCTATCATTGAAAACCCAGTTAAAAATCTACCAAAAATCCAAACGTAAGGATTAACAAAAGTTACATGTATCAATGCACTTAGTGAAGCTAAACTAGCGAAAGCTGAAAATGTTCTGATATGTCCAACACTATTAATAAGTTTTGGACAATAAAATGCTCCGATGAAATAACCTAAAAAATATCCTGAAAAAAGTGCGCCAACTGCAAGATAATTAAATTCCTCTATTACCGCTCTAACTCCAAGAAGATTTCCTTGAAAACCATGCGCTGTAGCTAAGATAGCAAAGCCAATAAATAGAGCCCAATTATTTTTTAAAGTTTTATACATTCGGCCCTAATTAAATATTAATTAAGTTTTTTTTGTGACTAATGATCTCTTTTGATGCCTTAGTTTTTTTAATCCATTGAAGAGGTATAGATTTAACACCCTTCAATGCCGCAAAATAAGCTCCAGTAAAATTGGCTCTAGAGCAATTACAACCACCAGCCTTGATTGTTTTGGTGACGGCAGATTTGTAGCTGGCACTTGTTATGATTGCGTGAATGGACCCCATAAATGTACCCGGATAACTGCATGCCTTACCAAATTTTTTGACAACTTGAATATGATTTTTATTTTTTAATCTAAGAACTTTTTTAATATTATTTACCACCTCTTTAAAATACCTATTTTTTCCGTATTTTCTTATGAACCTCTTAATGGGGTCATTTTCACCTTTATTGGCTAAATCTATGATCTTTAATTTTGCTAAAGCATAGACCTCATTAGTTTTTGTGTTAGCTACAGTTTTAATAATTTTTTTTAGATCTTTTTCTGAATTATTATAAAGATAATAAGGTAGAGCTGCACAGAAACCATCTGACTCGTTAACTTTAGTGCCACCTGTTATGCCTTTTTTAGCTTTTATGTTTTTTATGGTCTCTAAAATGTTTTGATGAATCCAAGGACCATTCATAGGCTTTTTCCACTTAATCTTTTTATACTTCTTGCGAAGTTTTAAATTTCTCCAATAAGCAGAACCTGGTCCAAAGTTTTTTACTATGTTTTTTTTAAAATTTTTAATTATGTCTGATTTTTTCTTTGTAGAAATTAGGGTTTTAAACATAACTTGGCCTACATCATTATAGCCTGACACATTTCCAGTTTTAATGGAGTAAAAAGGACTTTTATTTTTTTTTAGAAAAGCAATTTCTTTTTTTCCTTTAATATACCCTTTTAATTTTTTTGGATCGTAAACCCAGTGCAAAGGTCTTGCTGCAGCGTCAGCTACAGTTGCACCTAAAAAAATTTCAAAATTATCCATTACCCACTGCTTTCTTATTTGCAAGTGATCCACAAGAAGCATTTATATCTCGACCTCTACTTCTTCTAAATAAAGATAAAAAACCACTATCTTGAATAGTTTTTGAAAACTTATCTATTTTTTCTTGAGAGGCAGGTTTAAAATCTTTATTTGCTAGAGGGTTAAATTCAATTAAATTTAACTTTGATGGAACTTTTTTCATAATCTTAATAAGTTCTTTTGCATGTTCATCGGTCATATTTTCCTCAAGGCAAATCCACTCAATAAAAATAGGTAACTTAGTTTGATCGTAATATTTTTTTAGCTTTGGTATTAAAGAATCAATAGAATACTTATCATTAATAGGCATAATTTCTGATCTGTGTTTTGGAACAGAACTATGTAAACTCCAAGCTAAGTAAACGTCTAACTCTTTTGCAGCCCATTCAATAGCATCTACATCATCTTTTTTAATTCCAACTCCAACAGTGCTAACTGTAATACGTGTGCGTCCATACTCAAGGCCATCTTTATTTTTAGAGTTATCTATTGCAATCTTCACTGAATCTAAATTTAAAAATGGGCTACCTTCACCCATTAGGACTTGATTGGTAATTAATTTCTGCGTTGACCAGTCATCAATATAATCCTTACATAAAATAATCTGAGAAATAATCTCTCCTGGTGTTAAATTTCGAACTAATTTTTTTGAAATTTGTGCAGTTGCACAAAATTCACATGATAAATAACAACCTACCGAAACAGAAAGACAAATAGTATATCTGCTTTGAGTTTTGTCTGGAATTAAAACTGTTTCGACATTTCGTTTATCTTTTAATTCTAAGAGAAATTTAATTGTTCCATCTTTAGATTTTTGAATATCTATAATCTTGGGCTTATCTAAACTTATAAGATTTTTTATTTTTTCTCTAAGCTCTAAACCAAAGGTTGTTAATTCATCAAAACTTTTAATGTTCTTTTTGTATACAGCATTAAACATTTGTTGTGCCCGCATCTTAGCTTTGCTGCCATCAACTTCAGCTTTATCAATTAAAAAGTTTTTCAATTGATCAAAATTTAAATCATAGAAGTTTTGTTTTTCCATCTACGGGAGTATTAAAGACTTGAGAGGGGTTTTAAAACCCCTCTCTATAAAGATTAAAGTTTATTTTTATCAGTTTTTAAATGCTTAAGTACTTTTCCAGCATTTTTTCCTTCCTTAATCAAATAACCGCTCGTTCCATTAGCATTAGCTGCTGGAGCCTCAGTTGTCTTATTAAGTTGCTGTGCAAGTTTAGCCTCTGACTTTTTTCGGCTGAACTCACCAAGCAAACGTGAAAATCTATTCATCACATCTCCTTTCATTTTCAACCTACTTTGTAACTCTCTATAGAGTCCTGCATGTAGATGCAGAGTCTTTTTTTCCATGACATATGGATTTTCAAACTTTAATATAAGTAATAGATTTGTCAATGAATAATAAAACGCTTGGAATAGTCATAATTGTATTTGGGGGTCTTGTTCTGTATAGCGAACAAGAGTATGCCTGGATTGTTTCAGCAATATCTATTGGAATTGGCAGTGGTATTTTTTTCTGGAAAGATAAGAAAAATAATATAGACACATAGTCTATGTCAAAACAGATACTCATCATCTTTGGTCATAATAATTACAAAGCAGGGTCAAGTTTTAACGCAGCGGTTCGTGATTCTTTCATTGATGAAGCTAAAAAAATTGGTCACAAAATTGATCTTGTAAATATATATGAGGAAAAACAAATAAAATTCTGGGATGGTGAAAAACCTAATGAGCAAATATTAAATTATCGAAAAAGATTAGAACAAGCAGATATTTTTATGATCATGAGTCCTTGTCATAACTATATAATGAACTCTGCAACAGAAAACTTTATAGCCAATGTTTTTACTCCACCTTGGAGCTTTAGTTATAAAAAAATTATTGGTAACTGGGGTTATCCTGTACCTAACGCGTTAAAAGGGAAAACAGCCATTATCAGTATGACATATGGTGGGCCAAGCTTTTTTGTTTCTGCAATCATTCAACAAATACCAAGAAGAATTAAAAAAATGGTTTTCAGTGGGCTTTGTGGCGCCAACGTTCAGTATTTACGTTTTTATGAAGTTCTGCCTAATATGCCAAAAGAAATTTTTGAAAAACACATTGAAAAAGTGAGAAAATTTGTACGTCAATTGTAGCAATTTACTTTTTAAATATTAAAGATATAAGTTTAATTATGTTAGAAAAATTCAAAAATTTCATGACCGAATCTGCAAATATCATGTTTGACGATTCTAAGAATGATTTAAGAAGTTTGCCTAAAGCAGTTCGTTTACAAATTTTAATTGTACTTTCCTTTGTTTGGTCAACTGTTTTTAGTCTATATGTATTTTCAATTACATCATTTATTTTTGGTTGGGCTGGGGTTGTAATGGGACACATCGGTTTAATTATTGCTGTTTACATCACGTTTAAATTTTTTCACAAGAGACAAGAGCAACCAATAAGTGTTTTTCAATCAGGCAATTTTAATCCCGCTAAAATTTTTGCGGTATTTTTTGTCATCTTTTTTATTTTCATATTTACTAAGGGTATAGACGTTCTAACAAGAACAAATTCTTATGAAACACCATATTCTGGACCTGATACGACTACTGAAGAAAGAATTAAAAAATTTGTAAAATAGATAATTCTTATCTAAAATTAATCCATGAAATTATTAAGAGTTGGTGAGTTTAACCAAGAAATAGTTGCAACGTTAGATGAAGAGAACAAATTAAGAGATCTTTCCTCTTATATTAAAGATTTAAATCCCTCTACTTTTAACGAAGATAATTTAAAAAAATTAAAAAAATTAAATTTAAATAATTTACCAGAAATAAAACCTAATCGAATAGGAAGCTGCTTTAATAAGCCAACAAATTATTTTTGTGTAGGAAAAAACTTTCACCTTCATGCAATTGAAGTTGGATCAAAAGCACCTAAGGACCCAATGATATTTTCGAAAGCTATCTCATGTTTATCAGGTCCAAATGATAATATTGTAATTCCAAAAGACTCAGCAAAAGTTGATTGGGAATGTGAAATTGGTGTATGCTTGAAAGATGATGCTTATCAAATCACTAAAGAGGATAGTGAGAAGTATATTGGCGGTTATTTTTTAGCTAACGATGTTAGTGCTAGAGATTTTCAGTTAGAAAAATCTGGACAATTTATTATAGGTAAATCAGCTCCATCCTTTGGACCTATTGGGCCTTTTTTAGTAACACCTGATGAAATTGTTGATGTAAAAAATTTAAATATGAAAACTACGGTTAATGGTAAAATCATGCAAAATGGTAATACTAAAGATATGATTCATTCTATTAATCATGTAATTGCTTATTTAAGCACATTTATTAAACTTCAAAGAGGTGATCTTATTATTTTTGGGACTCCAGATGGTGTTGGTGCTGGGATTAAGCCAAATCCTGTCTTTTTAAAAGATGGTGATATGATTGAGCTTGAAATTGAAGGACTGGGTAAACAAAAGCATAAAGTTATTAATCAAAATTAATCTTTAAATTTTTTTCTTCCTGAAAATCTTTTTTTCTTGCCTCCAAAAGTTTTTTTAAAAGACTTTTTCTTTCCATCAAATTTTTTTTTAAAACCAAAAGATTTTCCTTCTCCGCCTTCATTTTGATTATTATTTCTTCTATTACTATCGTCTCTTCTTTTAAATCTTGAGCCTGGTCTTTCATCTCTATCACCTCTGTCATTTCT
>ENA-OREN01005686-OREN01005686.1-marine-metagenome-genome-assembly--contig:-NODE-5686-length-10248-cov-3.545767_pt1 | contig 10248 bp, 7 predicted proteins | sample MGYA00248624_ERZ508555 | MGnify/ENA primary metagenome ERZ508555 (study PRJEB26222, sample SAMN06267773) | marine metagenome | isolation source: Saanich Inlet, British Columbia, Canada | place...
TCTATGAAGGTGTTCTCCCTCATGTATTCGGCAGACTCATGAGGACAAGAGGCTCCCCCAAAAATAATTAATGTTTGGGGAAACTTCTGCTTCAATTGTCTAGCAACTTTGAGCGAAAGTTGTTCATTCCACATCGCTATAGAGAAACAAGCAATCCCAGGATTTTGATACTGCTTCAGGATGTTTTCGGGCGAGTCTGGGCGAAAAATAAGCGGTTGGATCTCAATTCTGGCGTTCAGTTCAGAGGTGCGCCTGGCAAGTGCAGCGAGCATTCCGGATACCAGTGGGAGATAAGTTACCCCGCCTGAGCCCATCAATAGGTTATATTCGTTGAAATAGAGTTTCATCATTTAGGGGTCCGCAAGAAATCACATTTTTTTAGGGCCAGTCCTTTTCGCTCAGTTCCACCAGACTCTGTATCTAGAGCGAGAGTTAGCCAGCACGCGTAAGTAAGTTACTACCGCAAAGACAAAGCTTTGGTTCATTCAGCAACACCTCTACTTTACTTTACTCTATTTTAGCTGACTTATCCCCTGTAGTTGCCGTGATTGTGAGTGTTGCTTTTCCCGCTTGATAGGAGGCTCGCGGTGACCTTCCCGCCCCCCACAGTCAGTCCAGATCGGCAGGCCAAAAAACCGAGTGCCGCATTCGCTACAACGACCACCTCGCGTGCTACCATCTCCTCAATGAAGGCGGCTTACTGTCAGGGATTTGGTCAACGCCTCTCTGAAAATAGGGGTTAACCCCAGATATTTATTTGATCGATGGATACACTCCCACTGGAAACGTTGGCAATTAGAAAGAATGCATTGTTGATAGCCGTCAACAAGCGCTGGTGGCATGAGGCTTACATCGATAAACTGCGGAGGTTCTATGCGACCGCGAACGGCTTTTATGTCGATAGCGTTCAGGGGGGCTATACAGACATCATTCCCGCTATCAATAGATTAATCGGAGCCAAAGAGGTAGACGTCGTATTCATTGACGCCAATGGTTTGTGGAATGTTAACTTGTTTTTTATCCAGGCCATCAAATGTAGCAAAAAGGTTTTAGTAATTACTGATATATATAAACACGACTCAGATCTAATCACCGCCAGCGCATGCGATGTTTGCGAGATCGGGTGCCCTATCAACGTGTTGAAATATCAAGAAAAGGGGCATTGGGCTGTATTTTCTTCAATAATTTCAGATGAGCGTATCTTTCGGCAACATCACTTACCCAAAGATATTGATGTTTTGTATTTTGGCTCCCAGCGAAATGATCGAAAATCGTATCTTGACTATATAAGGGATGCTGGTGTTTCCCTTACTATTGTGGAGCAAGGCGATGAGGCCTACACATCAGATTTGGCTTTGGCTCGTCTAATCTCACGCTCCAAGATAGTTGTCAATTTTTCCAAGTTAAGTTTTACATCAGTAAAACCCAAGTACTATTTCTTCCTAAGGGTGAGAAAAGGTCGCCCATTTAAGTCAGAGTTCCAGCTGAAAGGACGTATATTCCTGTCTGCGCTGTGCGGTACCGCATTTGTCACGGAGCATGCTCCGGCACATCGGCTGGTGTATCCAGATCATGAGTTATATCAGTTTCGAACAAAAGAAGAATGTGTCAACATCATCGAACATTTGCTAGATAATCCAGATGAGTTAAAGAGCTACACTGAAACTATGCACGCGGTCACCCAAGAGTTGTATTCAGATAAAAACAGCTTCATGCAGGTTGTTAAAGCGATCGAGGAGTCAGGATCCACGGAACAGAAATTGAATTACATACCGTATGGGTACATCAGAAGGTGCGTAAATGAAGTTGTGTGCCGAAATTTCTCCGTCAGGAATATTTTTGAGGCGAAAATCATCCTCACAATGGTAAGAGACAACAATATTCTTGTGAAGTTGGTTGTGTTGCTTGAATTTCTTGCTCAATTTCTTGGGTCTTTTCTAAAGCAGGTTATCAAGAAATTCTTGCGCATCTTTCTGCCTGCTCTGGCTGATAGATTGGGCGGATAGTCTTCCCTACAAAAGTCCGAGAGATGAAGGCAATCAAGTTGTGCGTTTTTTGGCGCCAGGAAATTATAGTGTGCTACACGGAGTTTTCCATTCGAGGATTTGTCCAAGGATATTTGAGAATCCAGTTAATTATTTTCTGAAAAGACGGGAGACCCTGCAGTAGAAATGGGTCCTGGGGTTTATTATGTTGGGATTTATCCCAAGTTTTTAGGATTTAATTTCCCGCATCTCCGGCACGATAAAGGATTGAATATGTGGTACCACCTCGGGTCGATTGAAGAAGAGCGCACGTTTCGACTTCGAGTCTTGGCGCAGAACGGTATTGGGGTCAAGGAGCACTTTTTGGAGTGCGTAAGTGTTAATTGCGTAGGATCTGAAAAAAAAGAGATTATTCGAGCATATGACTTTGCGATTGGTCTCGACTATGACCACGCAGGGCTAAGCTCGAAAGTTTATTTGGCACACCCGCTCCGTGTTGCTGAGATGACGATTGGCTTATATCGGCCGCTTGATCCTGAGACTGTGAAGATTGCTTTACTTCATAATGCGCTCGAAGTGGGGGGCCTCGATGCTGAAGCGCTAACTATTGAATTTGGCTCCCGCGTCGCTGACGCTATCGCGACCCTCACTGTAGATCGGTCCCGACAATGGGATTTAGCATATAAACAAGCTTATTATGATGCGATAAACGCTAGCCCTACAGGAGTTCGGGCTGTAAAGGTATTAGATAAGCTCGACAATATTTTTACCCTATGCCTTAATTCGGACGAAGATGTCCGTAACCGTTATCTTGCCGAAATCAAGAAGCATGTGATTCCCATGGCAGATTTGGCCATGCCCCATGTAGGCAACTACCTGAGGCGCACTTCTGAAAATGCTCGGTTGATCGGCTATAAGCCGATTCAATGAGGGGTTAACACGTGCCCTGTGCATCATCTGCTTGAAGGCCGATAAGCCTTCATGAAGGGAACACCCACTTGGACAGGGAACGAATTATTGGTATCACGTCTACGTTGGCTACATTCTCTTCCTTGTTGTCGAGCCGAAGACGTTACCTGATCAAAGCAACTATTATGGTCGATGTCGAATTGACAAGCGGAGGGCTCTGATGAGCTCGTTCCGGTTATTCACCCCAGACTTATTTTCACGGAGTCAACCCATATTCGAAGAAGTGAGCGCGCAACGTAAAGAGGCACTTTCTGAGCTATTTCTGAATAATTTTGGGAAGATCGATGCAATAGTCAATTTTATTCGGCAGGCCGGTGGGCTCGAGATTAACTCTAGCAATTTTGCAGTGCATACAAACCAGGGGCCCTATCTGCTCAAGGTACATAGAGACCTAAACGCTCAAGATCGCGAGATCATAGAAGACCAAAGTGCCTTGGTGGAGTGGTTGCGTAACAGCGGGCAGCCAGTTCCAGCTCCATTGAGAGGGCAAACAGGAGATTATTTGTGCTCTACGGGCGATGGGAATTGGATCAGTGCCATGTCTTTTGTGGAGGGGGAGTACTTTACAGGTCGACCACAGTCTATCCAGGCGGTTGGGAGAGCGGTAGGTGATTTTCATGCAGCTCTGCTGAATGTTCCAAAGGATTTTCGACTCGAACGCCAATATCCCATGCTCACCGATATAGATCGTGAAGTGTTTCGGACCGTGACGGCTAGTGAAGATGCCGCACTGTCAAAATTTTCGATACAGCATCGGGAGCTATTGAAGCGGCATCAGAGACTCCTCTCCGAAACGTGGGAACGGGTTCTAGACTATTATCCTCAGTTTTCGTCCAGTGAGTCAGGTCTCGTACATATCGATTTACATCCACACAATATGTTACTTCGAGATAATCGGCTTATCGCCTTTTTAGATTTCGATTCTCTGATGGAGGGGCCTCTCAACATGATGTTGGGTTTCAGCTGTTATAAACTACTGCGTCAGGTGCTGTGCGTGGAGGGGTGGATAGGGGATGGTCTGCAGCGCAGTCACCTTGTTGATGAGTACTTAAACGCTGTTGTTTCAAGATGTGACCGATTCTTTACGAACCCTGAACAACTTGCGCTGTTTGCGTATACTGAAGTGTGTCGGCGGATCGCGTTCATTTTTAGACTCAATTTACTGGAAAATAACTCCACTTGGAACGATGCCCTCCCAATGCAGATCATGGGATTGCGCGAAATCCAGTGGTTGTTTGGTGAGTCAAATAAATTAAAAGTGTGAATCGGACGCCGATATGTCCTGCGCCTTAAGCGCCTCGAATTCGAGGCGAATGTTGATTGCCAACCCATTTTCTAGGATGAGACACTTAAAACAGTAATCTGATTTCAGGAGATCTAGAGACGAAGCGATTACGTCACTGTTCAGACACTCGATTCCCTGCCGAATCGCGATTGGCTAATAGACAGGACAGAAATCGTTTGGCTTAAAACCCGACCGGCCTAATTTGAATTTCTGAAAAATAGGATAGCCTCCACACCCTTTCTCCACCGCATGTCGTGCTCGGTGTTGAGGTTGATCAAGGCAGAATGATAGAAAACAACTACTAGCTTAGTTGGCGGAAGAGAAGATAAAGAGAGTTTCTTTGTTAAGAAACGCAAAACCTATCTCAATTAAATTAGGAATTTTTGGTGAGCCTCTTTTTTCAGCTGTGCCGGCTAGGTTGTTTCATCGGTTTCGTATTCTCCTTGCACAGCTCGGCTGTGCTGTACTCGACGGGAGTATGTCAGTCGAAAAATTAACATCATTATTCAAAGTGATGTCACCGTTGATGAAGGATTGTATCCTGAGGCATATTAGCCGGAAAGAGCAAGTGATTGCACAAACTGGGTGAAAGCGAATGTCGTCACGATTAAGAGAAGTCATTAGAAACAGGGGGATTGAAGTTGCATAGTTATGAAGAGGTTTATCTACCGCGATCGACTGACAAAATAGTGAACGTCTATGATCAGTTATACTTAAAAAAGCATGGCATAGGAATAGCCACTCTGACCTTGCAAGCGTTATTGTTTCTGCCCCAAAGGGATATCTTGTGGAGGGGAAATGGATCTGTATCTTGAAGGTAAAACTGCTCTTGTGGGTGGAGGCAGTAAAGGGCTTGGATATGCTGCAGCCTTGCGTCTCGCAAAGGAGGGGGTGCGGGTAGCGATCTGCGCTCGCAACCAAACTGATTTTGAGCACGCTGCTAGGCAAATCGAAATCGAGACATCGATTCCGGTGATAGCGATCGCATTTGACCTGTCGGAGATCCAGGAGCTGAAGGATAAAGTCGTTGATGTCGCGTTGGAAGCGCTCGGCTCTATTGATATTTTAGTTATCAATAGTGGGGGGCCAAAGGCGGGCGAATTCCATGAACTAGATATTAAAGATTGGGATGAGGCATACAGATCAGTCTTTCTTTACGTGCGGGAACTGTATCAGCACATAATTCCGCATATGAAAGATCAGCGCTGGGGGAGGATAATCAATATTTCATCACTTTCTGTCAGAGAGGCAACGCCCTCGCTCACACTCTCAAACGTCTATCGGTCTGGCGTCTTGTCTTTGGCTAAGGCTATCTCGCAAGATTTGATCGCGAGCAATATTACGATAAATAGTTTGATGCCGGGCGCGTTTCTGACGGGTCGCGCGCAGTCACTTCTTGAAACGGCAGCGATACGAACAGGGAAAACAGTTAAAGAGATAACCGAAGAGTCGATCAAGAACCTTCCTCTCGGTCGCTTTCAGGCGCCAGATGAGTTGGGTGCGGTTATAGCGTTTTTAGCATCCGAACTAGCGAAGGGAATCACAGGCGTAGCCATCCCAATAGATGGCGGCATTTCAAAGGGCATATATTGATGCCTCGCGAGAGTAGGCTAGTTTTAGGTACAGTCAATTTTGGGATGGATTACGGCTACCTGGGAGGTGCCTCTCGGCTGACGAAAGCTACGGCGTTTAGGATAATGCAACACAGCGTAGCTGAAAATATTCATTATTTTGATACCGCCCAAGATTATGGAGAAAGTGAGGAAATACTGGGTCAGTATATTGGGTCAAATCAGGCGCCTCAACTAAATGTAATTACTAAGTTTCGCGCCGACAAATGTAACGGAAATCCAGTTCCGGAGTCTTTGAGAAAATTGAATGTGCGGCAAATCTACGCTGTTCTTTTTCACGACTTTACCGACTATTTAAGACATCCGAAATCGTTCAGAAAACTCCAAGAATATCAAAGCGTAGGTCAAGTAAAGAAAATCGGGTTTTCGCTATATCTACCGCGGGATTTAGAGCAACTGCTGAATAGTAAGATACCTTTTGAGATAGTCCAGGTTCCGTATTCGATCTTTGATCGAAGATTTGATCCATATTTTTCGGAACTCAAGGAGCGCGACGTCGAGATTCATGTCAGATCGATCTTTCTAAACGGACTATTCTTTCATGATCCCGCGATGCTCAGCGATCACTTCAATAGCGTCAAGGGAGCATTAAAGGAACTAAAGTCACTATCACGAGAGCTACAAGCCACTCGTTCATCGTTGTGTTTAAATTTTGTGTATCAACATGAGTTAATTGATAAGTTGGTTGTAGGCGTGAGGACAGTCGACGAGTTGATAACAAATGTCGGCGCTATTTCACCTCCACTTGAACTGCCCTGCTTTAAGGAAGTACTTGACGGTTTCGCGTGTAACGACCAAAGCATCCTACATCCCCATGAGTGGCGGGTGGAGTGAATCTATGAAGCCCAGCGACTCCGTAAATACGTAGAGCGGTAGTGTACTTATCCGCTTTCCAAAACTGGAAGTGTAGAGATGCGGGATACTCATAGGTCAGGTTATCCCGGCCACTCTTAATGTGGTTATGAGTCGATTTGTGTTAAGGTTGTCGGTATTCAGTCGACGCTGATCGCGCAGAGTCTGGGTTGCCAAAGAAAATGACTCGCGCCCTTAGTAAAAATGCTGAAAGCAGTTTTAGAAAAAACAGTATCGATTAGATCTCGTATCGCGGGACTTGATAAACCAAAAAAGCACTGATTGGGTAACTCGTGAAAATCTTAGTGACAGGCGCTCATGGCATGCTTGGCAACGCTCTATGCAAGTATCTTAGTGATAAAGGGAACGTGTACGCGTTTCATCGGGACGAGCACCCTCTAGTACGCGAATGCCAATCCGTCTCTGTCGACCTCCATGCAAAGCAGAAGTCAAGAATCTCATAAAAAAGATCAGTCCAGATTTGCTGATCCATTGTGCCGGATTAGTGAATATAGATAGATGTGAAGATTCACCCCAAAGCGCGATCGAGCAGAAAGTGCTCTTGACCAAAAATGTGGTTCAGGCGTTGGAGGAGAAAACTAAGGTCGTGTACATTTCGAGCGATCAGGTATACGGAGATATCTCTCCAAAACGCGAAGAGCAACAGAAGCTGACCCCAAAAAATGTTTATGGTGAAACGAAACTGGCTGGAGAAGGTGTGGTGCTCTCACACGGTCCTAAGAACGTGGTAATAAGGACGAATGTAATCGGGGTTAGACCCAAAACAGATCATGCGAGCTTCGCCGAGTGGGTAATGCACGCATTGCACGATAAGCAACCAATTCCTTTATTTACGGATTATATTTTTTCTCCAATTTATGGACCGCATTTAGGAGGAATAATCTGGAGACTTTTTGGGTTAGATTTTCGGGGAATTATTAACGTAGGATCGTTGAACCCCTGTTCAAAATATGAGTTTGGAAGAGCTATAGCAACGGCCGGCGGGTTTGATGAACGCATGCTTCGTAGGGCCTCCGTTGAGGATCTCGGTCGATCTCCTCTGAGACCAAAAGATATTAGCCTGAATGTCGATAAGCTAATCTCGCTCGGTATTACTCCACCGACCTATCAGGAAAGTGCTCGAAAAGTTCTCAAGGACTATCTTAAGCGGGGAGCTGCGCCAGCGTAGTACGGCGCCTTCTCATTAGCTCCTATTCAATGTCGAGAGGGTCTCAAGCACTTGCCCATCGCGCATATTTGCGAGGGGCAATCCGTGGTGGTCAGAATCTTTTGAGGTCAGAGAGACCCTTTTGGGTGATCGAACTATTTTTGGCGGTTCGAGAGATAACAACTAGTGTGTCGAAATTTCAGACTCGTGTGTTAGAGGATTTGTTTTCGATATCATGCATTGAGAATAGAATTCGGCAGATTACAACGAGAAACGATGGTGAAATCTGTTATGAATTTATGAATAACAGAGCCTCCGGTCGTTCGATTTCCTTACCTTTTCCAACAGAACTTCTAGGGTATCTAGAGGGAGAGGGAGTGTCGGTAAATTGGCGAGAGTCAAGAAGAAAATTACGCCGACTAAGCAGGATGAAAATCCGAGAAGCTATCGGAATTTTTGCAATATTGATCTTTCAAGTCGGAATAACACGGGTTTCTGGGCAGAGAACCACAGTATTTTTGAATGTGACGACGAAGAATACATTTTGTGATGATCCAAGCCGGAGTTATTCATTCTTCGGATGGTATAGAAAAGAGTTTGGGAATAATGATCAGAGTATCAACTATGTTGGGGTTAATACTTGGGGAAGAATTCGAAACGCTTCTGGGTTGATACAGTGTCGATTTCCTTACCCACCGTGTCCGGATCTACGTCGACGCCTCTTGTTTTCTCTCCGATCTATCCAGGCCATTGCGAGGGCAGTTGCTAGTTCGTTGACTGGCCGTGCAGAGTCTGGACTTCTTTTGAGAGATGAGATTGAAGCGACATATCTGGAAGTAGTCCCGAACGTAATGTTGCCTCGAAGGTATGTTTTAGACATGGGAGATTGGTATCAGAAGCCATTGTGGTTGGAAACGGCCGAAAGACGAGGAGCGGAGCCAATCGTTTTCCATTACTCATCATTGATGCCGGTGATGTTGCACAAGTTTCCTCCAGTGCCGTATAGATACCCGCTCCCTAATTGGCGTCATCATGTGGTCTGGACAGAGGAGGCAAAGCAGTTGTTGAGGCATCGATATAAGAACGCGCAACTCACCATGGTCCCATATATCGACTATAGCGACAGTCCGATTGCTATGCCGGAAAGGACGTCAGATTTTCAGGTCGCAGTTTTTGACGTCCCTCCCGTAAGACGGGCCTCCTCTGTCGGCCTGGGAATCCCGCCCGAAGCAATTTATTACACGCCAGATAATGTTCTAAAGTTTTCTGCGGCGATAGGTGAATGTGCAGCCCGATTTCCAGATGTAACATTTTTTTTCAAGAGAAAGCGAAAGGTGTCTCTAGAAAGAGTTTCACAAGCGACAGCACGGCAGCTCGACGAGATATTTCAGAACGACCGAATCCTTCTTCTCGACGAAGATATTAGCGCAACAAGGGTTATTGAGCAGTCCGACGCTGTCATCTCTATGCCCTTTGCGAGCCCAGGCATTGTCGGTGATCGACTTGGAAAGCCAAGCGTCTTTTTCGATCCTACTGGACTAGTCAAATGGGATGAATCTAGCTCGGCCCCAGTATTGGGTTGTTTTGAAGACGTTTGTCGTTGGCTTCATGATTCCATGACTGCTCACGCAAATTAGTTCAAACGAGTTATCAAAAAACCTTCCTGATGCAGATAGCCAATAAACTGGAGTTATAGACGGGTTGATTCGAGAGCGGTCCAGTTTTGGCAATTCTTACAAGAAGCACGAACTAGCGGGCAGGAGATCACAAATGAAAACGGCGCGTTAATCCTACGAAAATAATATGCTGAACGGGTGGCAAGGTCTCTCTCAGGACTTGGTTAGAACAGTAAGTCTAAAAAGGTATACCGCTTGATCATGGAAGATAAGTTACTGGGATTAGTTATCCCGAGTAGGAACAACCCTGAAAAACTACAGCGCACCATAACAGCGCTAGCGTTGCAAAATTGTCGTGAACTGAGGACAGTCGTAATTGGGAGCGGGGATAATGTTTCGGAAGTGATCGCTCCGTTTACGGAAGAATTCCATCTTGATTACATTCATTCTGATCAAGGGGGGCAGGTATATCAGAGAACTCTAGGTGTCAAGCAGTTGCTACAGGAGGGAATAAGATATATAGGATTCTGGGATGATGACTTAATCCCGGATTCAGGGTGTCTTTCAGAGATAGAAGCGTTTATCAAGGACAAGAACGCAGGTGGGTTATTTGATTTTGCATTTAGCCTCAACATTCAAAATGAAGTGAGTTTCGACGAGATTCCTTTTCGGGCAGTACAGAGGCTGCTGAAACGTGTCGGGAGCAAGCCCGGTCAGGTTACGACGACCGGTATGAATACTC
>ENA-OREN01005689-OREN01005689.1-marine-metagenome-genome-assembly--contig:-NODE-5689-length-10243-cov-5.832186_pt1 | contig 10243 bp, 6 predicted proteins | sample MGYA00248624_ERZ508555 | MGnify/ENA primary metagenome ERZ508555 (study PRJEB26222, sample SAMN06267773) | marine metagenome | isolation source: Saanich Inlet, British Columbia, Canada | place...
TGGTTATTACGAAAGTGGCTATCCTCCAGAGCCAGATGGTAATTCTAACGCGGGGGGGAAACAATGGTCTGGTAATATAGGCGATAATGCTAATGATAGATTTCCAATATTAAGTAAACGAGCAGCGATACCTGATGAAGATGGCCAGTTTGGTTATCCAACTATATCGTGGTTAAAGGATTCAGAATTTGTATTTTATCCTGCCCAAGAAATACCGACATTAGAATTTGAAACTAATACATACTATAGGGTAAAATTTAATATAAGAATTAAAAGAAAAAGTGGTAATGATAATTATGATTTAAAAGTAGGCGTTGGTGTGTTGGATACAAGTACAGATGCTCAAGTCGATGGTACTGTTTACGATATAAAGACATTAACTAATACTCATTTGGAAACTAATGTTAATGATATTACGGCTAATGAGTGGGTTGAGTACTCATTCTCCGGTGCAATTTTCACAAGTCTATTACCAGTTGATACGCTACAGGGAATTCCTTATATTACTATCAATAGTCGTGATGATACTTCCGCTGGCTCATTCCCCACACCTGTAAACAATACCTTTATTTTTCAAATTATGAGTTATAAATTAGAAACCTTAGATGTTATAACTGAAGGCCTTTTGGAATCAATAGCTACATCACAGGGTGCTTTATACAAATATAAAGTTATACAATGGGGTGATGAGAAACAGAAATTAACTACTGAACAATTATTAAATACTTTTTATCTCAGTTGGTATAAAACAGAAAGTGAAACTTCAGACTGGGTAAAAAAACAATATGCTCGTAAAGCTAGTAGAGAAGTACAATTTATAAAACATGAATCAACAGGTTATTTAAATCTTACTTCTCATGTATATAATACTTCCGGGTTAAAGTCAATTAAATCTATTGTATATAGAGTTAATTCAACCGAATCTGATGTTTTTGAATCAAAAATAATCACAACAAACATTGTAATCAATGATGGTAATTTAACATCACAAGACTTCTCAATATTCGGCGGAACTGATTTTAACTTTTTGCCATTAAAAGATAACGAAGTAATCATAGGTGGATTGAATGAAGATTCTAAATACAATAATTCAGTAGAGAAAATAAAAAAAGATGATAATTTTATCCAAGATGATTATTTAGAAAGACAATCCAGTAGAGATTTTATTGATAATTTTAATAAAAAACTTTATGGTGAATCACCAGGTCAATTGGATTTATCCACAACACGTATGTATAAAAAACCACTTGACATTTATGATTTTATTACGGATGATAAACAATCAATCGTGGATAATAATTTTAACATCAATACTTTACCAATCAATAGTTCTGCTACCGACATATTTATAAGTAATAATGATTGTATTGTTGATTTAAATCCACAAGATATAGAGTATTTATCAATACAAAACAAAACAGGAACTGCAGATAAGGCAATTCTAATAGGGGATTATAAAGTCAATCAACCTAAAGATGGAAAAATACAAAGACAAGGTGTGATGGAAACTCCATTGTTAGAACAGAATACAGATAAACAGGCATTTTAATGGAAATATTAACCACTTATAATAACGATACATTACAATTAATATCCGATGGTAGTTATGAATTAAAACCATTTGATGAAATGTATGTAGATAGTTATTTTGATTTAATAAACGCGTGGGGTAATCAAACCGACTCCAAAGTTGATTGGGGAAATGCACATTGGAATAATCACGGTAAAGGTGAAGGTAGAGGATATCCTGTAATTAAACTATCGGTGTTTTCCGATGTTGGTTCTTTTTTAGAAAATGAAGATTTATCCAAAGATATTGATTACTATATTAAAGATACTCAATTATTTTTAAAACCAAATGAGTACTTAGATAGAACTGGTTTTTCTGAAAACAATTATAATTTACAATTTGATTTCATACAACGATTTAGAGAAAATGATGTATTTTATATTTCTGAAGTATCACCAAGTAGAAAAGAAATACGAATTGAAGTTGATAAGAAGATTTATGAAAACAGTCTTGATGATGATTTAAAAAGACACATTACTTATTTTCTACATGAAGGCCTTGATGTTTATAATTTTAACTCTTTTTTAGAATTAAGTCAAGGTAGGTTGATTCCAATTAATGGTTATGCCTTTGATATCATAACTAATAATAAACAAACTTTAATTATAAAATTAAATCAACCTTTACCAAATAATATTTCTACTTTAAATAAAGATTTTAGAATTGTTAATAAATTTTTATCATCACAATCAGAAACTGTATTTTTTATAGATAGAGAACAATTGGCAATATCCGGATTAGGATTGGCAATTGACGAAGGATATATTACTGAAGCAACTGCAACTGGTGATGATTATTCAAATTACAACGCCATAACGGGTTCATCATCTCCGAATATAATTAATGAATTACAACGACAAAAGAAAGATATAAATCTAAATATAGATTATAGTAAATTTTCAAATCATTCGTTCTTCGGTTCAGCCGAATCCAGATTGACAAACTTTAAAAACAAAGCAGTTAAACTTGAAGGATTATATACTGAGATAAGTTCTTCATTATCAAAAGCAAGTACTGCCAATATAGTAGAAAAGAGAAAAGATTTATTTAATCAAGTTGAAGTCATTAAGAATAATTTTACTCATTATGAAAATTTCTTATACACGGATGGGCAAAGTTATTCAACATTATCTGCTCCTGGTATTGGAATGAATTTAGCCGGAACGGATTTCAGTAATAACTACGATAATCCCATAGTCAAGAATATAAATTCAGAAGGATTTGATACCGTATATAGTAAAACGGCTGATACTAATAAGTTTTTACATTTATTTACCGATGTCTATAATGCAGAAAATCCACCATTCTATAATACTAATAAAGCCGTTTATTTATCTTTCGTTATGCGGGGATTTACAGGAAGTGATGCATCACCTGGAAGTAACTTTAATTTAACGCAAGATGGTGGTAATGCAAATATTAATTATGATTTCTCTAAAACTGACCAAGATTATTCTTATTATAAGAGAAGAGTACCATTTGAAGCCTATAGCGGTTCTGCCATATTAAACCCAACATCTACTGGTTCTAATTATCAAAGATATATTTTCAAAGGAGAGCAGTTGTATTGGAGGCCTACTAATATTGAAGATTCCAAGGGAATTCCGGGTGGAGATATATCAAAGTTGGGAGATACAGCGGGATATTGGTCGGGATCCAATGGAACTTACTACGAAATACTATCTGGTTCAAATGTAAGACTGGCATCAACAAGTGGAAGTACTGGAGATGGGTATGCTTATGGCATAACAGATGGTGGAACATATAGACCATATTTTTTTCCAAACCAAACCACTCAAGCTGGCTCAAATATAGATGGTGCCGTAACGGCATCTATTATGCCTCACGGTGATTTATTTCCAATATTTGTTGATGATTCTAATGACATGACAGCAAATTTCACAGATGTAAAAGTTTCCTATAATAATCCAACTGATATACATCCATTCAGTAATATCTACAGACCACCAAGTGGTAGTTACGCTGGTTCAACCACGTGGAATAGTTGGTATGATGACTTAATAACTTCTGCATCAAATTATGATAATGATAACATACATTCATTAATTAATAATTTACCATTTTCTTTACGAACCGATGACCAACATAAAACATTAAGAGATTTCGTAAATATGTTAGGTGAGCAATTTGATTTATTAAGAAGTTATATCGACAATTATCAAAACTTTTATAAAATGGGATATAAAAATCCTAATTCAATACCTGATAATTTATTACCAATCATTGGTGACTCAATAGGATTTGATTTGATGAACCCCTATAGTGGAAGCATTACAAATTATTTAGAAAGTAATCAAGGTGATGGATTTGGTATGAAAGGTGCTATAAATTTACTATGGAAAAAAATACTCAATAATGTACTTTATGTTTATAAATCAAAGGGAACACAAGCATCGTTAAGTTCATTATTAAATCTATATGGATTTGATGCCAACTCTTTTAAATTAAGTGAATACGGCGGTTCTGTAGATGAACATAATCCAACTGTCGTTGATAATACTGCGGATGACTTAATAGATGGATTAAAAAATAAAAAGGGTAATATATCATTCATAAGTGAAGTAACACCATTTCCAATGTTAAATGTAAATAGCGGTTCTGATTATTTAGCATTAGATTGGTGGACCAATGATGCAAAGCCAAATGGAATTGAATTCGTATTTCACGCTAATAAATCAACAAACACACAGACAATATTAAGATCAAGTGGTTCTAATGATTATTGGGATTTAAGAGTAGTGCCATCGGGTTCATCTAATACGATAGGAAAGATTGAATTTAGATTAAACTATAAAGAAAATGTATCCAGTGCAATTGGTACAAATCACATCTCCATGTCAACTGATTATATCAGTAATATAATGAGTGATAATATTTTCAACGTAATGGTACAGAGAAATGTAGTAACTGCAAGTAATGCACTTGTGGATTGTGCTTTTACTCAATCATACCATATGTTTGTAGCCAGAAAAGATGACGATAAAATCAGAAATGTACAATTCATAAGTATGTCATCACATGATGTGGTTTCACTATCGGGTTCAAATATAAATCAAAATTTTATTACATCATCTGCTTTAACGAGTCAGAATTTATTAATGGGTGAAACCCTAAGTGGTTCAATTGCTGAAGTCAGAATGTGGGATAGTTATGTCAGTATGTCAAAATTTAAACAACATGTTTTGAATTATCATAGTGTGGTTGGTGGCTCTGCTACTGCTGGAGTGGATGATTTGATTTATAGATTTAGATTAAACGAAAATATACCTAATTATAATAGACATTCAAATTCAGCATCTTTGAAAATTCATGATTCTAATCCACAACACACTAAAGATTATAGTCATTTGATGTCTACACAACCGAGTTTAAATTTTAGAAGTTCTATGACGACTCAAACCTTTTATAAATTTAACGTAAAGGGAACTGATGAAATTGTAAGTGATAATCAAACAAATATTGGAGCTAAACTTTATCCTCAAGGTGCATTAAGTCCTACGAGAAAAACTTTAGTAGATCCAAAGATTGATGGCAAATCAGTAAGGAAACATTCAAATAAAATTGGAAAATCTATTTCTTATACTAATGCAATAGATTCTATGGTGATTAATATGATGTCTGATTTTAAATTAGATGATTATATTGATGATGAGAATACAAAAGGCATTTATAGTGATTTAATTAATTTGAGAGAAAAACTAATAAGCAATAATGTTATTCAAGTTGATGTAGTTAAGAATTTAAAAGCCGCGGAAAATATATTTAATAATTCTATTATAGATAATTTAAAATCAACAGTACCTGCTAGAACAAAAATTGATATTTCCTATAATGTAAAAAATGATATTTTATTTAGGTCAAGAATAAAAAATGCTAAATTACAAACTCAATTAAATCCAAATTTAGTAGTAGGTAGTTTAGGTTCTGCTACGTTTGAACCTGATATATCTTCAAATGCAAATCAAAATGTGAGAAATGCTACATTAGATATATCAAATGATGAATTAACTACAAGTGCATTTGCAAATCAAAATGTTAAAAATTCAACTATCGATGTACTTACTGATGAGGTGAGTTTAACTTCAATTCTTAATGAAAATGTGAAAACAAATCATTCGACTCCATTGAATGTAGTTGATTTATCTAATTCAAAAACAGAATCCATTTATACGATGACACCTGATATTACAAGTATATTATTAGGTAGTAAAAATGAATTTTATAAAAACCACGGCAAAGGTGATAATCAAGTTTATTTTAAATCAAGTAATGAAGGTCTAAATGGAGATTACAATACTTATAAGTATGAAACGCGATTTACCTTTCCGACCATAGGTGACACGGAAGAATTTCATCCCGTAAGTGGTACATTGGAAAGTAGAACGGGAACAAATGCAAAACAACCATATAACCACCATGATAATTTTAGACATTTTTACAATAGACAATTCATAGATAGTGGTAGTTATACTTATAATTCCTTTTTTGCAGATTATGATGAACCAGGTAGAATGATAGGTAGAACGAGATTTTTTAGAACAGATAGTGATGGAAATATAACTTATCCATCAAATCATTTTATTCACGCTAGAACGAGTAAAGATGTATTGGATAATTTAATTTACAAAGGAACACAACATAATGGATCAAACCCCAGTACTGACCCAATGGATTTAGATCCACAAAGAACAAACCCGGCTTACACGATTAACGTGGGTGGCTCGGATACGTTAAAGAAGTTAAAAGTAATAAGGTAAAAAAATATTTGAATATATTTATATTAAACAAGGATTAATGTTATGGGAATATTAGACAACGATACCGTCATAGTAGATGCTATCTTAACGAAAATTGGTAGACAAAAATTAGCACAAGGACAACCATTAGGAATTAGTAAATTTGCTTTTGGTGATACTGGTGTAGATTATACATTATATAATCCGAATCACCCAAGTGGATCAGATTCATATGGGAGTGCTATTACATCACTTCCAATGTTAGAAGCAGTACCAGACGACAATGTATTTTTACGTTCAAAGCTATGGACGGGTAATCGTAATGTTCAAAACTTTTCATTCATAACGGTTGAAAATACTTCTCCAACCATAACAAAAGTTGCAGGTCAAGCTGAAAGTAATGCTATTACTATTATACCAACACTATTCCCAAAAAGTGGCCAGGCAATATTTGATTTCAAAGTAATGGATATGAGAGGAATAACTATATCAAGCACGGGCGCGGTTGAGACACTCGGTGAATCTGGAAAGAATCCATCATATGATTATCCAGATCCTGTAATAGGTAATATTCGAGGAGTAAAACAACTCGTATTGACTGCGGCTTCGGGGTATTCAACCCAAAAGTCATTTGGTATTGAGGTAACGGCAGAAGGTGCTGCCCCAATATTTATTACGGTAACCGTAGAAGAAAATATAACTTTAGGATAAGGTAGAATAATATGTTTAAAACTTTAAATCCAACAGAAGACACAGTAACAACATTAATAACCGTAACAAACGGATTTCATGATGGTGGAGTAGGAACTCTTGCGGGTTCAAACTTTACAACAGCATCCTTATCCGCGGCTCAAAAATCTTATTATTATAATGTACAATATAATAGTAAAGATCATTTTAGTGTTAGTTATGGACATATAGGTGGTAGTGGTAGTGCTGAACAATCAACAACCACAGAAGGTACTACTCAAGCCATTTATAAACAATTTTATAATTATACAGAACCAACTGCGGCTAATCTTAGGGACGGGGCTCAATTTAGTATTGCCAGTACTGATACGCCTGATGCTTATTTTATTGTAGCCGAAAGACTACAGATGAAAGATAGATTAAATCCTGGCACATGGACAATAACTCTTTCTGGTTCAAATACAGCTGGTGTTGCTGATTCATTATCATTAACTGATGATAGTAAGACAGAAGATGCTATAACACCTGGATCGCCATTTGGTGAGGTTTATAGTATTGTATCGGGTTCTGCTGGTACGAAAGTAGGTAGTACTACATACGGAAAATTTTATCCAGATGCTGGATTATTTGTTTTAAGTGCTAATAGCGTTTCTTCAAGTTTACCTGGAAGTGGTTCAACGGCTGCCTATCAAATGGCCGGTGGAGCAGTAAATCAGTTTAATGGACTAGCGCCAGATTTGAGAGTTACTGATGCCGCTGATAATGCTTGGAAAATAGCACGTGCGATGGAACTCGGTTCAGTAACAATGCGTTCTGAAGAAAAACAATATATCTATGATTATTTTTGTAGAGCTAAAGTGAATGAATTCAACTTATCTAACAATATAACCTTTTGGAGTGGTTCGGATTATCAAATAAGACATAATGATATGGTAACAAATCCACAAACTTATATTAGTGAGGTTGGTCTGTATGATAATCAAAGTAATTTAATTGCAGTTGGAAGATTAAGTTCAGCTCTTAATAAAAATTTTAGTTCCGAGGCGATAGTTAAAGTAAGACTTACTTATTAATGTCATGGAATGTATAAATACTTTACTACAGAACAACAAAATACTTATGAGTTCAATGCTCATAAGAGTTATACATTAAATCAATCTAGCGTATTACGACATCAGTTTTTATCGGCTTCAAATAATTCTACATCAGCTAGTTATTATCAATTTGCTCGTATAAATTTTTATCTAAGCGGTTCTGATTATACTGTTAATAATCCTTTATTTAATACCGTAGCTACTATTGGAGACAAAAAACAACAATCTGGTATATTTCTAAATAAGTTTTACGAGAGTGGTTCTATTTGTTTTGTTTCACAATCTAAATTTAACGAAGGAATAAAACCAGGTTCATTTAGTTTAACCGATACCACAACAACTGCAAGATTAGTAGATGATAAAAAAGGAAATTTATATTCTACTAATGCAACTTTTTCACAATCCGTATCAGCACTATCATCAGTAGATAATTATGTTGGTAATATATTTTATGACATTGGAGCATTCACGATAACGGAAACGGCTTCATTTGATGGTAGTAATGATTATACAGATGTGACTTCTGGTGATTATAGGGTTGAATATAAAGGAAGTAATTTGATTACGACTTATGACTGGACATGTGAAGCATTACCAAATGAATTAAACAACACGACAAATTTTACAACATTTCATTCTAATGGATTAGGTCAATTAAAAGATAATTTAACAGGTAGTAGCGTTCCAACCTACATAACAGAAGTTGGACTATATGATGAACAAAACTCACTTATGGGTTATGCTAGATTATCTAAACCAATACCAAAAAGTACAAAAATTCCTATGAGATTTAACGTTAGAATGGATTATTAATATATTTATTAATATAGAGTTTTTTAATAACAAAACACGGAGTGTATTATGAAAAATACAATCAAATGGGTACTTTCTCTTTTAATCTTTTTTACAGCAGCTCCTACAGCACAAGCTAGTGATATGAACAATAGTGCTGGTATGGAAGAGATTAAGAAAAAGAAGAAGAGCAAGAAGAAGATTAGTAAGAAAGGCAAAAAGAAGAAGAAGGGTTTCTTCTCTAAATTCAAAGGTGCTAAATAATCATGGATTTCTTAAAGAAACACCTCGATAAGATTTGGGGAATTGGAATTGGATTTGTAGTTGGATTCTTAGTAGCTGGTTGGGCATCAAGTGCCGGCATATTAACTGGATTTTAATTATGAATAGTCCAATTGCAAAACTTGTAAATTGGCAACTTTCTTCTGGTCAACTTGACCATTGGACATCCTATCATATAGCAGCTGGTCTGTTTATTGCTAAGGTTGCCCAATGGTTAGGTTGTTCGGATTTATGGGCAGTCTTATGGGTGGTCATAATTGGAGTTGCATGGGAAATTTTTGAATACTTCGTAGAAGGTACTGCAGAAGTCTATGGTACTAAAAAGAAGTGGGCATATAACACAGGCGCAGATTTGTTAGTTGAGATAGGTGCCGCGTGGTGGATGGTAGCATAATAATTAATTAGGAGAAAACAGATGTTAAAGAAGATTATATTAGGTTTATTATTAACCTCATCTTTGTTTGCTGAAACCGAGCTTTGGAAGTTTTTCAAATACTCAACTGCTTATGCAAGTTTTAGTTTAAATGCACCAAGATACCAAGACGATAAATTTTCAATCGTTGGTGGATTATCCACTGGTAACTTAGTAGTTGAAAGAACTGAAGGTGAATTAGAGCCAGACTTTCAAAAGTCATTTGGTATTAGAAAAATTGGTAGATTTAACTATGAACCTAAACGTGGAGTTAAGTCAGCCGGTAAGGGTGGAACTTGGTACGAGGGTTCTGAAGAAAACTATAACGAGAGTGCAACATTCGGACCTGTTAAGGGTTATGAATATTTAATCAAGTGGTCAGAAGGTCGCCAATGGGGTGATGATTATGTTAATCAAGAGTATTGGTTAAGATATACTGGTGATTGGTTTATGGCTAAACTCGGTTGGACAGAATTAGGATTGGAAGATATTAATTATGGGCAAGGTGATTTAAGATTTAAATGGACACCAGGCATTCTTAAAGATAAGTTTCATATTAGTGTGGGTGTTAAACACAGACAACATCCTGTATATGGATTTGATGCTATGGTATTGGATACTACGTGGTATAGAGGTTCGTGGTGGG
>ENA-OREN01005691-OREN01005691.1-marine-metagenome-genome-assembly--contig:-NODE-5691-length-10242-cov-4.321692_pt1 | contig 10242 bp, 15 predicted proteins | sample MGYA00248624_ERZ508555 | MGnify/ENA primary metagenome ERZ508555 (study PRJEB26222, sample SAMN06267773) | marine metagenome | isolation source: Saanich Inlet, British Columbia, Canada | place...
GACTTAAAACAGCTATAAATATGGTACTCGTAGGCATAATGTGTTTACGCAAGAATTTTAGCCGTGTTCCGCTTCTTATAGTGTGCTAATCCGCTAATTCTTCTCAGCCTCAACCGTTCTTTTTCTGTTACCTGCTTCTTCCTTCTAGCTTTTATTAATCCCGCAACAATTTTCAGATTTTCAGGACTGAACAAAAATATACTTTCGTCTTCTGCTTCAAGGTACAAACTTAAAATATTCCAGTAATCGGTCTTTATTCTGCTCTTGATTCTATTGGCTGTAATCCTGACGGCAAGTTTGTTGGTGCCATAGAGGTATATCGTCCCATACTTACCCCTGATTTCGTAATACCACGGCCTATTATTTATCTTATCTGGACAGAATTCTACTGTCTCCGTGTACCATGCTTCATCCATAAATATTAGATACTCTTGCCCAAATCCTTTCTTTAAGTCAATCACCTGTCTTCCTCCATAAGCATAATTTTTTGTTATAGCCGTATTTGTAAAAAGTTTTTCTATAGATATCAGCTTGGAGTAAAAAAAACATATTACAAATACTAAGATACAAAGTATTCTAAGCTTTTATGTGAATCCCTTTTCAATATTGAAATTTCTTACAGTATAAAAAATCATGCCAAGGAAAAGGCGTTTTTGCCATGCTTATATATACTTCCAGAAACCTTTTGTTTAAAAGCATTATAAAAAAAGCGTAAATAAAAAGGGTTTGTGATTTTCCTTTCCGTTTTTTACTAAAAGATCAGGCATGTACGATTTTAGTAGTTGTTTATAACCGGACGAAGGGAATCATCCTGATTGCCATACGGAAGGCAACTGCAGACATGAGAATGGAAAAACCTTCAACTAATTTTAAATGAATTGCAAACCATGCAGCAATTCCAGAAATAGATACAACCAGACTGCTGGGATCCATCGATACACTAGGGTCACTAACCGTATTCAAAAGTGTTGTCTGTACCTGTTCAATAAGCATATAAACCGCACGCATAATAAGGACGGGGAAAACCGTAATAGCCATAGTCCACAGTAACACTTTCCAGGCAGCAAAGCGTACAACACTATAACCAACAGCAGAACCGAAAGCAGATAGCAACCAACCTAATAATGCACCCATTTTTTATACTCCTAAAGCAACAAAAATTGAACGAACAGTAAATATGAGTAATACAAATACACCAAACAGATCAACCAAACCTTGATGTTGACAGAAATCAAAGGCCATTTGTTTTCCCCACAATGTAAAATCCAATCTACAAGTAGAATCTACCAAATCTATCGTTGTCCCTTGAGCCAATGCGACAAGAGGATTTAAACTAATAAAATCTGTTATGAGAGTTGACCAGTCGGTTTCACCTATTTCTGAAACATCACCGGGAAGACTTGTATCATAGGTGGAGGCACTGGCACCACCAGGCGTTGCTATAGGTATACTTCCTGTACCTGTCAGACCAGTAACATCGTCAATACCGTCCGTATTGTTGTCTATGAATGTAGCCGGATCAGGCGGAGTAACTACAGGAGCACCAGTGCCGCAAATACCACCAAAGTCAATTCCCGTCTCATCTTGATTCATAATCCCATCAGAACAAGTTTCTGGTGGAGGTACATAACATGCTAGTCCAAAATTCAATTCACAAACTCCACCGCAATCAATACCTGTTTCGTCTTGATTTTGAATGCCATCAAAACAATCAGGTGCTGGAGGAATATCTTCAAGAAATTCGTAAAATTCAATCGGAAAATCATCTATTGTCCCCGAAAATGAATTTCCCATACCACCGGGAACAGGGACAGATTGAAACGTGCTTTGTTGGACACCATCAACAATAAGATCACCGCCAGTATATTTTGCAAAATGGTAAGCAGCGGTTGACGCATAATATCCAAATTCTACACCGGGTTGACTTAACTGTATGTCTGCCCACTCTTGGGTCATGCCAAATGTTTGACCATTCCAAGTCCATGCAGCATCTAACGCATTAAAAGTCGCACCATCAACAGGATATATTTTTTTCCCATTTACGGTACTTGTCCAAATTGGATAAACATAAGAACCATTACCTTTAACGTCAAAATCTACTTGACCTGTATTTGTATCAACAGCCGTTATGGTCTGCATTTGTCCATTACCCGCACTGTCAAAATAATACATTACTGCACCAACGGCCAGACTAATGGCAGCATTAATTGCAACATAGGCAATCCATGGTGCAATTGCTTCCGCCTTTTTTTGCTGATAATGTAAAGATGCAAATGTCAAAGACAGCGTTAAACAAATAATTAATAGAATTTTTTTAATTTTCATATTATGAATAAGTAATAGTGTGAATGACTTTTTTAACTACCCAGATAACACCCAATGCACTTACCACAGTACCTGCAAAAATAAAAATTTTAGTTGTGTCTATACTAACCATCGAATAATCCATAATCACCACCGTCAAAAAAAATGTAAAAATGTTGGCCAGCCCCTAGAAAGCCAACCAACACCAGGCAAAGGTTCTAAGAACGGTTTGCCAGTTTGATAACCTTTTTTACTGCCCAAATACCTGCAATAGCGGTAACTATTACACCAGCTAAAACAAGCACCTGAGCGGTATCAATGGTTAATGTACTAAAATCCACGACTATCACCCCCTTTCATGTTATAAAGGTTAAACTGCATATTTAACACAAACGTATGCCAAGAGAGAACCACAGACCACACCAGCCAAGCCCATAAGGAAATTCTCTGACCACACACCCTGCAAGGATACAGAAGAAAGAAAAACATGTATTGAATTCAGTGGAGCACGAATAGACATCTGGCCAGAACAAAGAAAATTAACTGGTTCCATTCCCGATGACATTAGTATGTTCCCATTAACACCATCGGATGAGACCTGGATAAGACCGTTATAATTATTTGAACTGATAACTACGTCAGACATATCACCGCAATCATAATTTGTAATAGCCAAGATTAACTCCTTGTCATTATGTTAAACAACCATCCGACCATCATGGACAAAACACCGAATGACAACACTAAAGTAAAAAAATAATCAAACATCACATTTCCAGTTACATTAACCGGAAGAATGTCCCACACTCCACCCCAATCACCAAGAGCACCTATAAAAACCATTATTCAAACCTTTCTCTTTTTGAGCCTAATTTATGTTTAAGAGGGAGGCTGGAGAAACCTCTCCATGTGACGTGGCTCGTACCTCCCTCCTAAAAATTGACTACTTCTGTTTGCTATTGTTCAGTATGATATTTTGTACATCCATACGTATTTCATTACCCGAAGGAAATAACTTGTTGTAATGGATCAAGACGGAATCACATATTTTCAAGAGCTGTTCACCTCTTACCCTGTCAGCAGGGATGTAAACCCTATACGTGTCTTGTAACTCCTTACACATAACCTTTAATCCAACTCCTTTCTCACCTGAACTTACAGCACTTACAACCATTCCATTAAATATCGTTCCAGTAAAATCCATACGAACACCACCTTTCATAAAACTAAAAAATATAACCGGATCAGGTAGTTACCAAATCCACATTTAAAAAAGCCTCTTGAGACTTACGAATTATCATTTCATTAGATACAATTTCAATTAAACCAATCCTTACTGCTTCAAGAGCATATCTGACCAATTTGCTGTTAACTCCAGATTTTTGAAAACTCATATGAACGACTTCTTCTATAGTGCCTAACGTCTCATATTGATCTTCCTCTTCAGGTGTTAGTTCTTCCATCTCATTGCTACTTGTGTCATCGGTATCGTCCTCCTTCTTACGTCCAAAACAGTTTCCAAACTTTGAAACCATTCTCTTGCCCTTCATATCAACTATAATCTCTTTGAGTCTTTCATCATCAATATCAAGACCAAATTTCATAGAGTACTTTGAGATCTCTTTTCCATACCCTTCAGTTACAGGTCTGATATCTGAAATTGTGCCAAGTCCAACTTTCATAAGAACATGCTCAAGGTCTTTCTTTAGTGGGTCTAGAAAATAACCATTGTCTGTAAGCTGCATATTCTCAACCTTACGATCAACAGCCAGATCAACGAGCATATGTGAGTGAACATGCCAGCCGGTTCCCTCGTTGTACGTAACCTCTATGTGTTCAACTCCTCCCCGGATATACTTTTTCCACCAGGTCTTTTCACGCTTTAAGAGTCTCATTGATGCCTTGTAACATTGGAAAGCAGTTTTCAGACTCGACCTATTCTGATCATTTGCAGTAACGGTTAAAAGATGAGGATTTGTCATATCTTTACCAAGCTCTTCCACCTTGCGAGAGAGAATCGAAGCACGATATGCATTACACACAGGGCAGACTCTGTCTTTGCAACGTAATTGCGGTTCATACAAAATATTGGTTGGGTCTGTTTTTTTAACTTTCACGAAAATAGTATTTCCACATATACCCATCCTCTTACCTCTGGATTCCTGACCAACTCCCTTGATAAGACCTTCAATACGAAAAAGAGCATTAAGTCTCCAGCTATTTTTAACGGTAACAAAGCTGGTATTTTTCTTATTCTTCGCTGCACATTTACACATAATTTCACCTCCAAAATGGTCATAAAAACGGCTAAAAATAGCCACATTGTAAATTCTGTAATTTCAACGACTTAAAAAATCAGGTGCCAATTATTTCTTAGTATCAAGTCTAAGGCTTTTTCTCGAAAACAAACCAAAATGAAACCAAAAAAAAACCAGTGTTTGCGTGCGCTTGGTGGGCGTACTCAACACTGGTTTTTTAGTTGATATATTATTAATTTTAACTAAGCTATATCTATTGTTCTTTTTCATGGTGAATGGGAATAATAAACCGGAGGACATAAGTTGCCGCTTATGTCTTCCTTTTTTTTTGAAATAATAAAATTAAAAACAAATTTGAAAAAAACTATTTATTAAGTACAGTCACATAATATAAAAATAGGGAATACTTTCAGTTGTATAAAGACAATACATAGAAAAATTTCCATCTATTCTAACTGTTCGCAACTTATGCAAATTCGAGAAACAAACATGAAAGATTCTGAAGGTATTAAAAACCTTCATCTTCAGGCATTTGACAATTCAGAAGCTGAATTGGTCTCTGATTTTGCTGTAAATTTATTACACGAAAAATCAACAATTAATATAATCTCACTAGTTGCAATAGATAATGATGCAATAATAGGTCACACAGCCTTTAGCCCAGTCTTTTTAGTCAGCACTAATGAACATTTCGGTTATATACTAGCTCCTTTAGCAGTATTACCAACTCACCAAAATAACAGAGTTGGTTCCACAATTGTAAAACATGGCTTAGACATTATTTTCTCATTAGGTACATTTATTGTTTTTGTTTATGGCGATCCTCAATATTATTCTAGGTTTGGTTTCAAAAAAAATCTTGCTCAGAATTTTTCTCCCCCTTATACACTTCAGTACCCAGAAGGTTTGCAAGCAATCAAATTAAATTCTACTGTTCTTCCTGAGGGTGGTAGATTTAAATGTGTTAATTCTCTTAATGATCCTAAACTATGGTAGACGTTGCTAAAGATATTTATTAAGTACTGTATCTCCTTTTTCTCTTAACCTCAAAAATCTCCATTGCCTTTTTAGCTATTGGTTCTTACCGTATTTCCAATTGTAGTCAGATTGTAGTAGAATCCAGCGTAATCACCAAGACACCACAGGACTCAACAGGAAAAGAATAAAGTTATAAATCAATGTCAGTTAATGTGATAGCGACATAACTGATACTGAATCAGGCGGTTATGAAATTTGTAAAAAATGCCGTGCCCTCATTCGACAAGCAAGGGGTCACTGGTTCGAGTCCAGTATCGCCCATATTATTATACAAAGAGTTTCCTCGGACAAAAAAGCCGAGGACTTATGATAAGTTGCAGATGAGGAAACCATGAAAGGTGTGACCATTTTGTGACCAAAATTATTGAGGGGCATTGGTAAGCAAATTACCATGCCCCTTTTTTATTCTACCTTAACAGGGCCGTTTCTTGGACGAAATTTGACCTGTTTCCATAGGATGCATCGGATTTGTTGAGACGAAAATGACAGAGGGGATGGATTTGCCGAAGAAATTGACGGCTCAACCTGAAGAGGTGGCAGAGGATATTTATAAAGCACAACAGAAAAAAAGAGCTTGCTCTATACGAAATGGATGTGGAGATGGATTATGATGATTATAAAGAGTATTCCTTAGTTTCAGTTTAAGAAGGGAAGTATGTAACTTTAAAATATATGATTCTGCTGATTTATTGCCAGAATGTTCGTAAGTGCATGTACGACAAAATATATATTAGAAATTATTTTAGCTACGTGGGTGGGTTGTGTTGTCGTAAGTCTTTATTTTTAATCTTGATTTTGGTATCTACTCACACTATTATACCGTTCGTAGCTACACAATCTACAAATTGATATACCATCAGATGGTGGATACGCTTTTCATTAATCAGTTTGATGTCTTTACAGGAAGTAAATACATGAACTCTCTCTTTACTTCCCCATGAAATAGTAATCTGGTTAATAGCTCATTTGTAAATAAATGGTGTTTTTTGTTATTAATTATATTTTCTGAGGAATCATCCTGTCGGAATAACGTTTTTACTCTTGATTAATATACTTTATGGGTGACCTCTTTCTCTCATTAATAGTTACAAACGACGGACCAACATCCGAAAGAACGATAAAATTATATGAGGTAGCTCTACCAGGTAAGGTGGTAGAGAAAATATTTTAAGTGAGAGGAGGGAATCCAATGGGTGCACAAGCAAAAAGGAAGCAGTCAAAGAATTCGGCTGAAAAGGGAGCGGAAGGCGCAGTCAAACTTCCCACAGCCAAGTCAGAGCGGATCGTTGTAGACGAGATAATAGATATCATGGGCAGTAAAGATAGCCAGCCCACTGTACGGCTTCTTCGTGCTAAACGAGCCAAAAACAGCTCTCCCACGGATTTTGGAATAGAGGCATGGAACGATGAACGTGAGACTATTATGAAAGCCTGGCAGGTTGAGGCGTTTATTGGTCTCAAGTCACCTAGTAAATTAATGGAAGGTGACGTTTTTTTTATCGTTGATGGATCCAGGCTTGATAAACATTATGGAACTAACCGTTGCAAAAATAAAAAATATGTAAATCCACTCGCAAGAAATAGAGCTGCTGAAATCCATCTCCTTCGTCCAATTGAGGAATTTAAAGAAATTGCACGGGCGGAAATAAAAAGAGAATTTCATAAGCTATCTGCATCCAATACAACCAGCGACAAAAAAACGTTAGATAATTTGATCTCGGTAATAGATAAAAAGATCGAAGATGACCTTGCTTGTAAAGGTAAGAAGGGGGGAAGTAGCCATGATTAATGCTGCAAATGTGAAGCTTGTAAAAAAGAACATGAAGAAGAGTACCCTTGCCGTCATTACGCTCAATGTTGGTGACGGCGATGCCATAATAATCAAGTTCCCCTCTAAAAAGGGCAAGAGTGCCTGTGCGGTTGTTGATTGCTACAACGCCAATAAAACGATTGCAGCCCTGGAAGCTTTGAAACCGGATTACATCCCTTTCATTTGTGCCACACATCCACATTTTGACCATACCGCAGGAATGAAGAAGCTTCTCAATTGGTGTATAGACAATGATTTGGCACCGGAACAGTTCTGGGATAGCGGATTCCGCCATGTTTCCAAGACACACTACGACATTATCAGGCTACTCCAGGAACATCACGATAAGATTAGGACCGTGTTCCCCACAAGTGGCTACGAAACCGTAATCCATAACGTACGGGTGTTGGTTTTGAGCCCTTCAATACGTCTTAAGAACAGGTATGACACCTTTGGTACAAACATCAATAACGCCTCAATAGTACTAAAGCTTGAATACCCACCCAAAGATATAGCTCCCTATTACTTGAGTGAGGAGAAGGCCTCAGATCAAGATCTGGCTAAAAATGAACGCCTCAAACAGAATACAGTCATACTCGGAGGAGATGCTCAGTTTGACGCATGGGCTCGGATCACCGATGAATTTCCGGAACTTCAGCACACGAAGAATAGGGGGCAGATGATTAACTCCGATGTAATAAAGCATCGTCCACTTAGGTGCCAGGTGCTTAAAGTACCGCATCACATGAGCAAGCATGGAATCTCTCTTGAGGTAGTGGAGACTCTGCGGCCGAGGCATTCTATTGCATCTTGTGCTGACAAGTCAGAGCATAAGTTTCCTCACGAACTTACTGTTATGGCGGTAGAAGACATCCGGGATAAAAAAGTTAAGGACAAAGGGATACGGTATACCGGTCATCACAAGAAGGAATTGCGATCAGGGACGGTTGTAGCACTGTTCCAGGGGAGCAGTACAAAGCCTAAATTGTACGGTCTGGGTGATACCGTGAAAAGCACTGCGCCTCTTTAGGAGTGGAGTAAAGAATCAACCCGAAGTGCATATACTTTAGCTTAAACCAGCGTCGTCTCTTGCTTCTCTTGCTTCTTGTTACTCGCCTTTACTTCTGTGTCAATCGGTGGAATTCTTGTCTAATTCCTTTTGTCTTGATACTAAGAAACAACTGACACCATTTTTGTAAGTCTTTGTTTATAAACTGCTTAAAAATCTGGTAGATTTGTCGTAAGTCCTTATTTTTCCGCTTGATTTCGGACACTATCTTCACTACTATACCAAGTATCTTCAGAATATTTAAATATACAGTATCAAGGGAAACATGCAGTCAAGGGGAGCTTTGAACCCTTTCCTCTTTGTGGTAGAAACGTTTTTAAGCCTGACAGGTCCCATGACTCTCGGTTCTTGTACCTGGGATTGAGAAACAGGGATTTTTTTTGAGTATGCTATAGACAAAGAGCAATTAATCCTTTAGAGAAATAGTGGAGTCTATTATGTGGGTAGAAATATCAAAAGAGATGGAAGTCATCATAGAAAAAAAAGCGCTGCTTTTTAAGAGAACGAAAGAAGAGGTTGTAAAAACAGCACTTGAAGAGTATCTTAAAAAGGAGATACCGATTTATATTTCCGCTCCGATTAACGCACTTGTTGAGGGCCTTTACGAGGAAGATACCCTGATTTCTGATATTAAAAAAAGGGGGGATTTTGGTATAGGAACTTTTAATAATCTTGATGGTGAGATGGTTATGCTAGGTGGAGAAGTCTTTCAACTTTTGGCAAATGGAAAGGTAAAGATAGCTGATGACAGTATGCAGACTCCATTTTCCTGCGTTACATTTTTCAAGGCGGATGCAGGAGAAGAAGTAAGAGGAGAATATGATTATCAACAGTTTAATGAACTCCTAGATAAATGCATACCATCTAAAAACATGCTTTATTCAATCCGTATTGTCGGGCTTTTTAAGTATGTTCGTACAAGGTCTGTTCCTAAACAGGATAATTACCGTCCACTTGTTGAGGTCGCAAAAGAGCAGCCTGAATTTGTATACAAAGATATTCGTGGAACAATGGTCGGCTTTTACAATCCGTCGTTTATCTCTTCTGTCAATGTTCCGGGATATCATTTTCATTTTTTGTCGGAAGATTTTCGGTGCGGTGGACACCTTCTAGAGTGTCATATGTATGAAGGCGAGATCGGTGTACAACATCACTCGCATATGGATCTTGGTCTTCCCGTTACATTTGATTACATGACTACTGACTTTACAAGGGACACGGAAAAGGATCTTGAAAAAGCCGAACGCTGACCACTTATAGATGGGTATTTGGGTCAAACCTTGACAGGTTGTCCGAGAATGCAAAACCAGAAAAAGTTGGTGTTGATATTAAATGGCTTATGACTCGAAAATCTACCAAAATACCTATTCTCGGACAGCCTGTCAAGGTTTGACCCTCTTCTCCTGAGGTAAGTAGGGAGATTATAAAGGGGTTTTACCGTGCTAAAAGAAAGATGCAGTCAAGGGGAGATTTGACCCCCAGCTTTTTTCGGGCGACATCTTTGATTCCTTACATCCTCAGCTTGTAAACGGTGCGTCAGACTTTACAAGCCAGCTTCAGTCGCAGCTTGCAGCTCTATCAGCCCTTAGTTTTTCAAGGCTTTATTTGTTACCGGGGTCACCACCTTCTTCGTCATTTGGGGATATTGGCGATGCAAAAAGCGACTCTACGCTGGTTTTGGTGTGGTAGAATTTAAATTCTTGGCATCAGCGTTTTTGGCAATTATGGGAATCAAGGGTAGGTCTTAGAAATTAAATACTTAT